>Ga0105101_10000041_pt1 | contig 43360 bp, 35 predicted proteins | sample PPLLak21cMay2015_2_FD_87037 | JGI IMG/M metagenome (GOLD analysis project Ga0105101, IMG submission 87037) | Freshwater sediment microbial communities from Prairie Pothole Lake near Jamestown, North Dakota, USA - PPLs Lake P8 Core (1) Depth... | ecosystem: Environmental > Aquatic > Freshwater >... | reverse complement strand
TATGACCTCGATTTCTTAGCTTAAAATATTCTTTTCTGACTTCTTCTTTATCCATTAAATTAGCAATAATTCACATGAGAACTATTTTTCGGTAGCCTAGGACATATGTCCCTAGCTTATACATGGGATAGTTTATCGATAGGTTTTTATACCCGCTTTATTTTTTACAGATATGAAGTTGAAAAAAAAGGGGCCGAGTACAGAGGAACTTAAAAGTATTTCTAATAAAAATAAAGTCTTAAATACCAAAAGAGTCCCAACAGGAATAACTAATTTTGACAAGATTATTCAGGGCGGGTTTGAGAAGAATTCTACTAATCTTCTAGTTGGAAACAGCGGGGCTGGAAAAAGCATTTTTGCAACTCAGTTCCTCATGGAAGGGATTAAAAATGGAGAGAAATGCCTTTACATAACATTTGAGGAAGAAAAAGAAGAATTTTTTGGAAATATGTTCGAGTTTGGCTGGGACCTTGAAGAACTGGAGAAAAAAGGGGGCTTTGTTTTCCTAGAATATGCTCCTGAAAAAGTAAGAACTATGTTGGAAGAAGGCGGGGGAATCATTGAGAATATTGTCCTTAGGAAAAAAATCACAAGGGTAGTAATTGACAGCATAACTTCCTTTGAACTGCTTTTTGATTCTGACATTGAAAGAAGAGAAGCTTCGCTGTCTTTGTTCAACATACTAAGGAAGTGGAACTGCACCTCTCTTTTAACTTACGAAGGGGATCCATTCAAGGGAAAGACTTCTTCGAGGGCTGTAGAATTTGAATCCGATTCTATTATTCTGCTATATTTTGTCAGGGGGAAAAAAGAAAGGGAGAGGTACATAGAGGTATTGAAAATGAGGGGAACAAAACACTCGAGACAGGTTTATCCAGTTACTGTAGAGAAAGGTGGGATAGTTATGGGTAGTGAGCCTTATCTAGGGGAACTAGAAGAATAAAAAATTAAGCATTATTCTTTTGATAAAAGGAGTATTTTGGCATATTGATTATACGGATGAAGGAGTAATCCCTTATGATTTTAGAAAATTCAGAAGTGATCCCCATTGTAAATTCTTTTAATTGCTCTACACTCTCTACTTCGATATCTGCTTCATAATCCCACTCTGCTAGTGTTTTCATTAATGCAATTACACGATTATTTCTTCTTATATGGGCTAACAGACCTCCAATACTTTTTTCTGAAAGGTCATTGAGATAAAGAAGTATTTTATAATGAAGATGACCAATTTTAGAATTGTCCAGGAGGATTGTTGAGCCTGTTAAAATGCCTTCTTTTCGAAGTTTCTTAATTCTTTTCATAACAGAATCAGCAGAAAGCTTCATTTTGGAAGACAATTCAACATAGGAATATCTGCCGTTTTCAGAAAGCAAAGAACAAAGAAGCTCGTCTTTTTCATCTAATTTTGCTATTTCTTTTGAAGGGGCATAAGATGGCTCTTTTATCATTCTTCTTGGCTGCCCAATTAAATAATCTCTTGAGAGAAACTGGCTGGAAATAATCACTGAAACATTTTTTTTCATTATGCTGTCTCCAAAAAGCGCGTAGAGCCTATCAATTACTCTTTGTAAATCAGTCTGATTCTTTATCGATAATATGCATGCAATATCATAATTTCCCTCTACATTTGCAACCCAGCTAACATAAGGAATTTCAATTAATGTATTAACAATATTTTTCTTCTTTTCTTCATTTACATTTTGTAATTTGAGCATTATTTGATATGCTGAAAAGCCTAATTTAGAGGAGTTGATAAAAGTCAAGAATTTTTGGATTATCCCTTGACTAAGAAAATTGTTTATCCTATACCTTACTGTTTCTTGGGATATTCCAGTCTTTTTAGAAAGCTGCGAATAAGATAATCTTACATTGCTGTCCAGTGCGTGGAGAAGCAATTTATCTTTTTTATCTAATTTGAAGTTCATGTTATACCTTACTAAAAATCTATAATATTTATAAATTTATCGTTTTTTAGCAATATTTAAATCAAAAAATTAATATAAATTAGATATCAGATAATTAAATGAATCAAATAAACAATGGAAGAAAAAAACAATGGAAGAAATACCAACGTACTATATTGACCCCGGATATAATTTAAGAGAAAAATTCAATACCTATGCTGGGATGGCAATGGGAGTTCTAGCCCAAATTGCTGTTTTCAGATACATCGGATTCCCATCAAAAACAGACAGTCTTACATTAGAATGCATTGCTTGGGCAACTTCAACAGTAGCCAATCTTTACCCTCTTAAAAGAAAAGAGGGGTCAAGACTGCCAATAGCAGTCTATGGGGCATTAATCGGGGCAGTGATAGGCGTACGTTCGGCTAATAAGCTCAGGAGAAAAAGAATAGGTTTTTAAAACAACCATCTAAAAAACATTTTTATCTGCTGCCAGAAGCTTAAAGAGCCCAAATCTCCGGATTCTTCTCCGCATACTATGCACACGCCTCCGCAAACGTTCTTGGAATTACAGATGTTATCATTAAAGACGAATTTTGATTCGCAGATTACATCTTCTGAATTGCCGCAGAAGGTATTGGCAGAGATTCTCAAATTGGAACTGGAAAGTTCTTTAAAACCAAAGGAACTGGCACCTATATCATTCCCAGTAATGTCAAGATCTCCTGAAGCTTCAATAAAAATGCCTCCAGAGGTCGAATGAATGTTATTTCCTTCTAGAGAAGAGTCAGAGTCCCCAGACATATAAATTCCGTATAAGCCGGTATTTTTAATGGTATTCCCTCTTATAACTACTCCTTTTGAACTATCTAATTTTATTGCACTTAATTGGCTACTTACAATATTATTGCCTTCTATCCGAAGGCCATTATTTTTTATTTCTAGCGCGTTTTTTTTAGAGTCTTCAATATAATTCTCTTTTACTATACAATCGGCCCCATCTGCAATCTTTATTGCTTCAGAAGTTGACATTATCTTGTTCTCTTCTATGACCCCTTCGATTAGATTTTCTGCTTCTATGCCATTTCCATTTAGGCTATTGAACCTATTCTCTTTCATCGCACATCCCTTGCAATAATTTGAAAGCAGAATTCCTGTCCCAACATGGTTAAAGCTATTGTTTATTACATTTGAATAAGAAGAATCTTTTAGTTTTATAACGTTTCCATAATACCTCAGATCTTTCACATCCCCTTCAAAATAGCAGTTTTTTATTGTCGAATAGTTTCCCTCTGAGTAAATCAGAAAATCTTCCTCTTTTGAAATTAACTTAAGAGAGGAGTTTATCTTATGCCTATTACAGTCTAGTGTTATATTTTCTGCGCTAATTTTAAAGCATGTTTCTTGTACATAAATAGCTATATCTGCGCTAAGCAGATAGACAGAGTTGGAAACGTTCAGTTCTGTGCATTTAGAAACCTCATAACTTCCGTGAGTACAAGGAATGCAGGAAGCTCCGCAAACTTTTCCAGAATCGCAATAGTTATTTTCAAATGTTTGGTTATTGCCGCAGCTAACATCTTGTATTCTATTGAAACATATCTTGTTATTGTTTATTAGGTTATAGTTACCGCTTATATTTACTCCGTATTGGTTCATATTGATGGAGTTATACGCCAGCTTAGTATTATTTGAGCTAAATTTAATCCCCTGCTTATTCCCCGTGAGGACATTACCCACTATCCTAGAATTATCAGAATTTTCTAGGTAAATCCCGTACCCCATTTTAAATCCCTGTACCATGCAATTTTGAATCTTTGTTCTTGGACTATCGGAGAATATTCCTATACCCGAGGGGTTATCTAGAGAACTAATCGAATGGTTCATACAGTCCAGTGTAATATTCGCTTCGCTTATCTTTAAGCAGGAATCCTCGGAACTTATGATATTTTTAGAAAGATAATATGCGGTATTTTCTTTATCCAAAAAACTGCAGCTGCTTATCTCCTCTGCTCCTGCAGCCAGTTTAAGAATTAATATAATAGGCAATAAAACGAACAAGCTGAAATACCCTCTCTTTTTCATAGTAAAGATGAGATAAAGATATATTTAAAATTATCTCAAATCAACTATTGGTAAATAAAAACTGCAGAAACTTTTTCTAATTCACCCAGATTTTTGATTCCCATATCAGAAGCTTTAAACTCGTAGCTCGGTGCTATACGCGATTCCTCGAAGTAATATTCTTTGTCACCTAAAAAAATAAACTTTATTTTTTTCACCCTGCTTAAATCAGAATCTGCAAGCTTCACGTAAATTGTTTCTCCTTTAACGAATGCATTTTCAATATTCTCGTTAGTTTCAAGCTGCCTTTCCATATTATTAAAGTAATTGAAAGTTACAGAAAGGATAGCAACCAAGCCCAATACCAAAACTATGATTATAAGCCCGCCAATTATTATTGGTACTATTTTTTTATTTAAACTCTCAAAATCGGGAGTGTCTAAAACAACTTTGCTTTCCCTTTTTTCAACTTTATCCCTGTCTTTCATCTGCCTTGCTGTAACTGGCACAAAATCTTCCTCTTCTTCTGGCTTAGGGAAAGCAGATACTTTTTTTCCAGCCCTTGTTTTTGACTTTGATTTTTTAGTATAAGATGGGGTGAGCTCGTTTAATGAAAATTTTTTCGACCAACTCTTCTTGTTACCTTGAGAACTGCCGGTAGAAACAATTGAGGTGAGGTACTCTTCTTTTTTTCTAGCCTTTTTTTTAGAGGATTTAGATTTTTTGGTCATTGTTCCTTTCACCATATACTTTTAAATGACTGTTTAATCCCCTCCCACCAATTGAGAGAAGAAGCGCTGCCGCAAGTTGAATCACAAGTTATGCCGCCCATTATACTACAAATAAAGTTCACATTATTGCAGGCGTTCCCAATAGCCTTTTTCTGCGAAGCAAAGCAAGATATATCATCAGAGTAAGCATTTCTGCTGCAGATAGTGTTGCCAGTTAGGTTGTTGCTGCTTGAACTCGCGCCCAGATTAATTCCTCCCTGGTTTCCGCTAATTGTATTTTCTATAAAAGAGTTGTTATTTCCAGAGGAAGAAGTATAAACTCCGTCTAGAGTATTTCTGCTTATGTTATTTCCCTTGATTACATTGTTGGAAAAAGTGCCGCTTGCTGAATAGATTCCATACTGCTGATTGTTAGTTATGTTATTGTTTTTTATTAAAACTCGGTTGCCGCTTAGAGATATCCCATGATAAGTTGAACTCCCTATTACATTATTTTCTATTACGGAATCAAGAATGATGCTAGAAGTTTCTATCCCGTAATTGTTATTTTTTATAAGGTTGTTACGTATGCTCAGATAGCTAACTCCAGAAGACCGGATGGCCTTATAAGAATTCGTTATTTGATTATTTTCTATAGTTACATTGTTAGCTGAAATATAAATCGCCCCGTCGCTGGCCGAGTTCCCAACATTCTCAAGGATACAGTTTTTAACTGATTTGGTTCTTGCCCCTGTAATTTTTATAGCACTCTTTGCTGAAGCTCCGGTAATCTTGTGATTCTGGCAGTCAAGAGTGATTTCATTAGAGCTTATGATAAAGCAGTCTACAGAACCGGGTATAGTTATATTGTTGACTAACTTATAAGTCTTTCCAGCCTGACTGAGCGTCTGGCAGGAAGATAACTCCACTATATCACTAGTACAACTACTTGTATCATAATTAAAGCAGTTTGCCAAGCATCCCAGTGTGCCTCCGCTATATCCAAAATCAGCGCAAGTCTTGCCAGCTAAAGCAGTGCCGTCGCAAACTTCTGTTCCCTCTATAATGTTATTTCCGCAGACAGCAGCTGTTCCGCATCCAGAATCTGCCCCATCTGTTTGCCCATCGCAGTCATTATCAATTCCATCGTTGCAATTACCATTTGTTGAATTTTCTGTTTTTGTTATAACATTATAAGAGCATCCATTGGTTAAATTGCAGAAATAATCTCTATAAGCCCCACTGAAACAGCCATCTGTGCTGCAATCGCTATCTATAGTGCACTGGACGCAGCTTCCTGATAGGCACTTTCCAGAAGAACAGGCAGTGGAGTCTGCTTTTTTAGAGTCAAAACAATCTGAGGAGCTGCCAGAGCAGTAGTCTGCATCATCACACTCTCCTAAAGCTGCTCTGCACAAATCAGCAGTTTGGTTAAATCTTACCTCGCACTTTCCAGTTGAGTTGCAGATACCATAGCTGCAATAATTGTCAAGGTTATCGCATTCCCCATCAGTTGCGCAGTCTTTTATTTCCTCGCATCCAGTCCCATTCGTACACTGCCATCCAGTCCCGCAAGCTGTCAGATTCTCTCTGTCAAAGCAGCCATCTGATCCAAAAGAGCAGTTGTAAGGCAGGTTTCCAGAGCAAGATATTCCCCTTGAAAAACATCCGGTATCATTTGTGCATGAAATAGGCGGTGTGGTAGTTCCCCCACTTGAACCCCCTCCAGATGGTTTTTTCTTAGTTAGGTTGCTGGTAACATTTGGTGGAGGAGTAGGAGTAACATTTGGGGGATGAATAGCCCCTGGCTTATATTCTATAATCCCAGACACTGCGACCAGTCTGTCTAAATTCTTTAGTCCTAAATCTGTTGCATAAAACTTATATTCGGCAGATAACTCCTGAATAATGTAAGGATAAGAATTACCTTTGTCATCTAAAAAAGCCACGCTTATAGTTTTAACAGCTTCGGAATCATAAGGATAAAAAAAGACATAGACAGCATCTTCCAATACATAGGCTTCTTTTACATCTCCAGCAACCATTAAATCTCTTCTTGAGGGTTCCTTGTGATTGAGAAAGAGATATACTAACAAAAGAACAACAGCTACAACAACCAATAGAATAATTATAAGAATAATTTTTTTGTTTCTACTGGGGCGCCCTTCGATTGTTGGGGGTTGCCTAATCAGGGGCGCTGATTTTGGCACGAGAGCGATATTTTTCTCTTTTGGGGGAAGCTTTAGTTGCTTTTCCTGGCTGACTTTCTCCCTATCAGCTTTCAAATCCTTGGATTTTTTCACAAATTTTATTTTAGAAACGAGCTCTTTCTCTTCATTTTTGTCTATTTTAGAAGGCAGAGTTATTGGAGTGAACAAAGCTGAATAAGGAGGATTATCAGAGGAAGACTTTAGAGGTTTGCTAGGCTGCTTGGACCGAATAGGTTTGCTGGCTGGCTTTGGCTTTTGTGGAAGTTTATTGGGCTTAGGAGTAACGGGTTTAGATTGTATGGGTTTAGGGGTCTCTAAAGGCTTAGGGGCAGGAGACAAAATTGGAGCTAGTTTTTTAGCTTTTTTCCTTTTTGTTTTTTTGGCAACAAAAATGCTTTCGGTACTTATTGAAATGACAGGAGGGGTTGGTTCCTGCTTGAATCTTGGAGGCCCGACTGGCAGCTCTTCAGTAGTTTTTACAACCTCAGTACTCTCTTTTTGGCTCTTTCCCTCTTTTTTAAGCATGGGAATCTTAAGAAAATAGAATATTTAAACTTAACCGATAAACTCGTACAGATGCAAATTTTCCGGGCTTATGGCAAGTTCCTTAAAATCACGGCAGTCGAACTCGCTGCTGTAAACATAAGCGATTTGGTATTGTTTTGCTAATTCTGTTTTCTTGACGCAGTTCTGGGAGATAAAAAAGCCATAGCTTAAAACCTTGTTAGTTATTGTTGCTGGCTTTGTCTCAAGAGGGTAGTTGTCTGTAGAAATTCCTATGACTGTCCCTTTCCATGGTATCGAAATAAAATTTCTTCCTTTTATGTCCTTGAATAAAGTTAAATCCTGCTCACTGAGATAGATGTTTGCTGGAGAAGCCGGGCTTACTTCTCCCCCGCTTGTCGGATGAAGCTTTAATTCCTTCCAGCCGTCTCTTTCGGTATAAGAGAAGGAGAGAACAAAAAAGAAAGTTATAATTATAATCTCGGCTATTACAAAAACCGATTTGCCTACCTGATGATTCTTTTTTATATAATCTACTATGTACTGAACTCCAAAACCTGAAAAGAGAACTAATAAAATAGAGGTTGAAACAACAACTCTTTCGTATTCTATAATGAATCTCCATAAAACCTGGCTGTAGAGGAGCCAGTAGGCTAATCCAAAGATTATAGGGGCGATTAAGAAGCAATTTTTCTTCTTAAGTTTAAGCAGCCCAGGCAAGGCAAGCACCAGAATTGGAATAGGAACGACTTTAAGAATAGAAAAATCAGGGATGGCGTCTTTTGTGAAAGTTTCATAAAAGAGTTTAGTCTTCAGGTAAGTAAAAGTTCCAGGAAAAGAACCAGATATTTTCCAGGCCACTATAAATAAAAGCACTGCGACAAAAATACCGATGAATAAGTAAATTATCAGGGATTTTATTTTTTCTTTTTTGGGCAAATCAGAGAAAAGAAAATAAGTTAAAACAGCTATGAAATGAAGAACAAAAAGAGGGGGGTAGAAAACCAGGGTTAAAAATGAAGCGATAAGAATCATTTTTTTATTGCTCGACGACATAAAAAACAAGCCCAAAAGAAGGGAGATTAAACCCAAAATCAAAGGTATTAAGGTCCATAACCCTGGAAGATTAGCTCCGTTTATTATGTAGAGCAAAGAAAGCGATGGAATCGAAGATGCAAACTTGCTTATTTCATTTGCCCGCAGTACAAGGTAAACTAGGACGCATATAATTATGCCAGTAAAAATGTGCAGCAGAGTAAATTGTGTGAGCGGGTTTAGACCTAAAATTAAAATAAGCTCTGAAACAAAAGAATGAAAGGGCAGCTCTAGGTTATTAAAAGGGATATTATGCAACAAAGGATTTACAAGAGGCAGCTTTCCAGAAGCAATCGAATATTTAATTACCGAAACTGCACTCCACTCGTCTGAAAAATAAGGATAAGGGTACTTCAGGTTTTTAATTTCTTTAAACCCGCTTACAGCAGAAGTTACAGTTCCGGTGTAATTGTTATGAACACTATAGAGGCAGAGAAAAGCAATAACAATAACTGCCACTAGCACAACATCTATTTTTATTTTCTTTAGCTGGGCTTTTAATTCTTTATAATCTATTTTGGCTAGAATAAAGATATCTACGACAGCAGAAATAAACAAGACAACAAGGTAGTTAAATAATCCGAGAGCTTGGGTTATAACTGCAACAGCTAGATGAAAAATAAGAAGAAATGTCAGTATTATGCAAAATCCCTCTTTTTTATCCTTGAACCTGTACAAAAGCAAAAAAGGGATTAGTAATATTATCACCCCAATAATTGTTTTTATCATTAAATATAAAAAGAAAAAGAGTATTTAAAAATTAGCATTGGATAAACTTTTATAGAAAAGAATTTAAAGGTTGTTTGTATACTTTTATAGTAAAAAAGGTGAAATTATGAAAATAGAGATAAATCTTACTAATAAATGGTTTTATACTATTCTAGCGTTAAGCTTGCTGCTGGTTATCGGAGGATTGGCTTATGCTTATAATTCCGGAGCTGCTCCTTCAGTGATGGGGCATTCAGGAGAAGAAATAGAAGTGAAAGTAAAAGGGGAGACCAAGCTTTTAAATAAGGCATTAGATGACTTAGCAGGCTCTTCCAAACCTCCAATGGTTTTTGAAGTTTACAATCCAGATACAGCTACTTGGGCATGTGAAGATAAAAACCTGACAGATTACTGCGGGGATGAAGATGGATGCAATATAAGATTAGAGTTGCAACACGAGACAGATGCAAACGACCAGGTAAGAGTTATCGAAGAAAATATCTTCATGGAGCAGCCATCAATGTCTAATAATAGAAATCCTGGGACTTATGGATGGACAAGACAAGAAGGCGGAGGAGATTTCCCCTGGATTACTGGAACATCTGGGGGATATACTATTTTCGATGCTTGGCATTGGGCATATGCTTTTAATTATAAGTATCAGTATTGCGAAGGGCAGGGAGGAGTGGCAGGCTCTGCATGGGACGACCATTATAAATTCACTTTTATGTCTAATCCGAGTGTAAGGACCAAGGTCATTATTTATGATTAATTTTTAGTATATTCTTTATTATTATCTTCTCACCATAATTAAGTATAAATAACGAATTTTAGTTGGGTTTTTATGAAGGTGTCTGTAATATTGCCTTCTAGAAACGAGGAAAAAACTATAGGGATTTGTATTGAAAAGATAAATAGGGCATTAAAAGGGAAAAGTTATGAAATAATTGTGTCTGATTCTTCTAGCGATAGAAGTGCAGAAATAGCCAAAAGCTACAAAAATGTGAAAGTAATCAAGCACAACCTTTATGGTTATGGAAATGCAATTTTACAGGGTATTGAGGAAGCAGAAGGAGATTACATTATTATTGGAGATGCAGATGATACTTACGATTTTTCTGAAATTCCAAAGTTCGTTTCTGAGCTAGACAAGGGGTATGACTTTGTTATTGGGAAAAGAAGCAGAATAGAGAAAGGGGCGATGCCTTTTTCTCACAGATATATCGGCACTCCATTATTCAATTTCTTGATTTCCTGGTTTTTTGGAAAAAAAGTAAGTGATATTAATTCTGGATTCAGGGGGATAAGAAGAGAAAAGCTGCAAGAACTGAATTTAAAAACAACCGGCATGGAACTTGCCTCGGAAATGATAGTCAAGGCTGCAAAAAAAGGGCTAAAAATAAAAGAAATACCGATAAGCTATTCAAAAAGGAAAGGGGAGTCCAAGCTGAGGGCGCTTAATGATGGATGGAAACACTTAAGGTTTATCTTTCTTTATAGCCCTAACTATATTTTTTTGTGGACTGGGTTGATTTTGTTAATTCTCGGATTTTTAATAATGTCCCTTATTTTGACAGGAAAGCTGGTTTTATTTGGAATCCATTTTAAAACCCACCCGCTTTTTATTGGGGCTGCATTAGTTATCTTAGGATATCAATTAATTTTAACAGGAATATCTGCAAGAATTTATGCCCACAATCATCTTGGAGAAAAAGATGACTATCTAGAAAGATTATATCACTATTTCACTTTGGAGAAGGGAATCTTTGCTGGACTTTCTTTGATTTTTTTTGGATTCCTGATTTACCTTTATGTTTTGATTAAATGGCTGGCTGCAGGGTTTGGAGAATTAGATACAATAAACATCTCTATATTTGCATTAACATTTATAGTCTTAGGACTTCAGACTATTTTCTCAGGTTTCTTTTTCAGCATGGTTGGAATAAAGGAGAGCTGAAGATGAAAATCGCAATTTTTCACAACTACATGGATAATATAGGGGGGGCAGAAATGGTTGGCTTAACTTTAGCAAGAGAATTTAAAGCGCCTATATACACAACGAACATAGACCATGAAAAGATAAGAAAAATGGGCTTTTCAGATGCAAAGTTGATTTCGATTGGGAAACTCCCCATAAATGCTCCTTTTAGACAGCAGATGGCTTTGTGGAAATTCAGAAGATTGAATTTAAAGAAAAAATACGATTTTTACATTATAGACGGGGATTGGGCAATGTCTGGCTGTTTTAATAACCATCCTAATATGTGGTATGTGCACTCTCCTATCAGAGAAATCTGGGACGCTTACAAATACACTAGAAACAACATGGTTCCAATGCCGTTAAGAGGCATTTTTGATTTGTGGGTAAAATACAACAGGCATTTGAATAAAAAGTATATTGAAAAAGTGGATAAATTGGTTTGCAATTCTAATAATACTAAAAATAGACTGAAAAAATTTCTAAATAAAGAGGCAAAGGTCATAAATCCGCCTATAGAAACTTCTAGATTCCATTACAAGAGGAATGGTGATTTCTGGCTTTCTGTAAATAGGCTATTGCCTCCAAAAAGAGTGGAAATGCAGATAAATGCGTTTAGAAAAATGAAAGGCGAAAAATTGATAATAGTTGGAAGTTATGAACAATCTCGAAATTTTTTAAAGTATACTTCTTATTTAAAAAAAATAAAGCCGAAAAACGTTGAGATAAGAAGCTGGATTGATAAAGAAGAGATTGTAGAGCTTTATGCAAACTGCAAGGGCTTTATTGCAACTGCGATGGATGAGGATTTCGGAATTACGCCTGTAGAAGCAATGGCTTCTGGAAAGCCAGTAATTGCTGCAAACGAAGGAGGTTACAAAGAGAGCGTTACAGATGGTGTGACTGGAAAATTAATAGACGATATAAATGAAGAAAAGCTCATAAAAGCAGTAAAAGAGGTTGGCAAAAATCCTGAAAAATATAAAAAAGAATGCTTAAAAAGAGCAAAAGAGTTCGATACCAAGGTCTTTATTAAAAAAATAAAAGAAGAGATGGAAAGATGAAAAATAAGAGAAATTTACTTGTAACTCTCGCAGATGAAAATTATGTGGAGCAGGCAAAACAGCTTTTTTCCAGTGTTTATTTTAATGCCGGCTGGACAGGAGATTACATGCTACTTGCTCATGAGATACCTGAATCAAAATTAAATTGGTTCAGAAAAAAAGGTATTTTGGTTAAAAAATGCAAGCCTTTATACAATAAAAATATCGGAAGAATAAATCGAACTCCAGTAGTGTTAGATAAATTTTATCTCTTCACGACTTATTTTAAAAAATGGGGAAAGGTAGTTTATTTAGATGCAGACATCATAGTAAGAGCTTCATTAGAGGAACTAACAAAAGTAAAAGGCTTTGCGGCTGTTCGCGATTCTACAAGCCCAAGGCTCTCTTTTAACTTCTTTTTTCCAGATGAGAAATTCAAAGAGAGGTACAATTTAGATGGGCCAGCATTCAATTCAGGAGTTATGGCATTCAGTACAGATATTATAAGAACTTATACGAATAAGCAGTTAATAGAATTATTTAAAAGATATAAGTCGATTATTTATTTTAGGGATCAGCCAATATTCAACTTATTCTTTTATAAAAGATGGATAAAGCTGCCGCGAGTTTATAACCTGTTTCCATATTCTTTGATTGAAGGCTATAACATCAAGCCAGAGAAGGTCAGAGGAATAATCTTGCATTTTCCAGGGGTTAAGCCTTGGATAACAAAAAATTTTTTTTACAACGAATGGAAAAGTAATTTAGACAAGAGCCAACTTATAAACCTCAAAAAAATACAAACCCCGAATGCATGGGATGACGAAAAAATAAAAAGATATTCCCTGTACAAAAAAAATAGGCGTTTGACATTTCTGTTGCTCAGGGGCATAGGGCTTTTCGGAATTTTTTTAAAAAAGAATTTTCCTGGGCTCTATAATAAATTAAAGAGATTGGAGGAAAGAAAATGAAAAAAAATTTGCTTGTCATACTTGCCAGGCTAGAGCAGGCAAAACAGCTTTTTTCCAGTGTTTATTTTAATGCCGGCTGGACAGGAGATTACATGCTTTTGGCACATGAATCAGAAATTCCAGAATCGGAATTAAATTGGTTCAGAAAAAAAGGGATTTTGGTTAAAAAATGCAAGCCTATCAGCGGGTCAGAAAAATTAAAAACAGGAAAATGGCCTCCAATAATTTTTGATAGATTCTACGTATTCGAACCGGAATTCAAAAAATGGAAAAATATTGTCTTGCTGGAGGAGGATTTAATTGTCAGAGCTTCTATAGATCGATTAACAAAAGTAAAAGGCTTTGCGGCTGTTCGGGGATTCAGCAGATTATTCAAACTTTTCCTAGATGATATCTATGTAAAACTTGGGAAAATAGACAAGAAAATTTACGAAGAGCTAAAAAAGACTTACGATTTGAATGCGCCTTCATTTAATCTGGGAGTAATAGCATTTGATACTTCTATAATAAAAAAAGACACCTTTCCCAATCTGGTAAGCTTATTAAATAAGTACGTAGAAATAAGTGCCTCTGGAGACGAGAGCATATTCAATCTATATTTTTATAAAAACTGGGAAGAGTTGCCTGCAGTTTACAATGTTGACCCTTATACCTTAATTAATTTTAAGAAAATTAAAAAAGAAGAAGTTAAGGGAGCAATTTTGCATTTTCGCCATGATAAGCCCTGGAATCCTAAGAATCCTTTTTATAAAGAATGGAAATCCAATTTGGATAAAGCGGAGCTTATAGACTTAAAGAAGATACTTCTAGCCAAAAAATTTGAAGAAGCAGAAATAAAAGACTGCCAGAAAATTTTGGAAAAAAAGAAATTTTCCCTGAAAAAGAACATTCTAAAGTTTAAAGCTTCTGCTAATAAAACTCTCGGCCTTTTGGGGCTATACTTAAAAAACAATCGTCCAAGAATGTACTATCAGTTAAATAATTTAAAAGAAAAAATAATAAGATGAGAAAAGAACAAGATAAAAAAACGCTGATTTTTGGCACGCCAGAAGGGCTAGGAAATCGCCTGTTTATTATGGCTCATGGATTAAGGTTAGCAAGGCTTACAAAAAGAAAGCCTATTTTTTGGTGGCCAAAGACAAATAGTTGTGAAATCAATTTTGAAGAGCTCTTTGAGCCCTTAAAGGGCTTAGAAGTAGTAAGATGGAAGAAAAAAGAGATTCCAATCAAAAAAATAGACTGCTATATACATACAGGCAATTTAAAAAAAAGGGGTTTAGAAAAGCGCTATTATATCCCGCTAAACAAAAACCTAAAAAATGTTTTTATTAAATTGCCTACTTCCTGCTTTCTCTATGAAGAAAGGGAACTTCTAAAAAACGCAGAATTTAGAAAAAAAGTAGAAAAAGAAATAAGTCTTAATATAAGAAGACTAAAGCCAATAAAAGAGCTAAGAGAAAAAATAGGGGGCTTTTCTACAAGATTTGATAGGGATACAATAAGCATTCATCTAAGAAGAACAGACTATGCTATCTGGTTAGCCGGAGACATACCAACAGACAAAGAAGTTCTAAAAATGCTTAAAGAATACGCTGAAAAAAAAACCGGGATAAAATTTTTTCTTGCAACAGATTCCAAAGAAACAGAATGCAAATTAAAAAAAGAGCTAAGAGAAAAAATAATAATATACCCAAAAAAGCATTGGGTTGAAAAAAGATATAAGGATAAGAGATGGGGAAAAAATAATATTTACAGGCCAAAAGATTCTGTTAAAGAATCTTTGATTGAATTATACCTCTTGTCTAAGAATGAAACTTTTATAAAATTTGAAAGACATTCGGGGCATTTCGATAGATTGCCATCCATCCTAAACCCGAACCAAAAGGTTATAGTACTAAAGCGTGAGAGGAATATAACAGAGATCCTATCAAATAAATTTAAGAAATTAAATTATATGACCAAGGAATCCTTGAATACCCCGGACTTATTAATTGGAAAAATAGGCCTTTTATTAAAAAACAATCATCCAAGAATGTACTATCAGTTAAGGAAATTAAAGATAAGAAAATGAAAAATCCAAAGGTTTCAGTAATAATTCCTGTATACAACGGAGAGAAAACACTCGGGCAGTGCTTATCTTCTGTATTAAGCCAAAGCTATAAAGATTATGAGGTTATTGTTGTTGACAATAACTCCACTGACAAAACAAAAGAAATAACAAAGGGATTTCAAAAGAAAGACAGAAGAATAATCTATTTATTTGAAAAGGAAAGGAAAAGGGGGGCTGCGAGAAATACAGGAGAAAAAAAGGCGGGGGGCGATATGATACTGATGACAGATTCTGACTGCATTGTTCCAAGGGATTGGGTTGAAAAAATGGTAAAGGAATTAAAGAACCATGATGCTGTCCAGGGATTTGAAGAAAGCGTTTCAGGGGATTTTTGGAGCAAATACAGACAGTTTAATTCTGAAAAAAAATATGAAAAAGAAAACATAAAAAATCCAATTGGAAAAATTGATACAAAGAATCTTGCAGTTAAAAAAGAGGTTTTAGCAAAATTAGGGTTTACTTCAAGAAAATATTTTAGCGGAAATGATACTTACCTCTCGATAAAACTTGCAAAAAATAAATGCAAAGTTAGATTTGCCAAGAATATAAAAGTTAAACATTTCCACCCAAATTCCTTAAGAAAAGTCTTTAGAAAGCAAATGTACAGGGCTAAATGGACTGTTGTAATTACAAAAGACTACAAAGGCTTTCTCAAAAAATCAGGTTTCTTGGAAGAAACAAACCAAACTCCTTATACCTTTTTCATTTTTTTCCCAGGCATATTTGCAACTTTGATAAAAAAAGGGTTCAAGTACACTTTCTACGATTTTGTTACAGGCATTTCTTGGAGAATTGGGCTTATAGAGGGGTGGTTAAATCTTAGAAGAGTATCCTAATTTTAGAGAGATAATCTTAAGATAATTCTTAGCTCTATTTATTTTTATAGCCAAGGTTTCATTTTTCCAATCAAAAATATAATCCCAAATAACTTCAAAAGGAACAAAAAACGGCTCTTTGGTCTTCTCTAATTCAGAATATTTTAAAAGTATCCTTTGTATAAATTCCGGGCTTAAATTCTCCAGCCAAACAGGGGTTTGAGCATATTTAACCTCCATCAAATTAGCTATCGGATTCTTGTAAGTTCCATCGTACCAGTCAAAGTTTTTATCAAGTATTCCTTTTTCTTTTGCCATCGCCTCTAATTCTGAGCCGGGATAAATTCTGGTTATACTTTTCGAGAAAGTTGCTATAAATTTCTTGTTTTTTCTCAGAAAACCTAAAGTTTCAAGAGCGTCTTTTTCTGTCTCTTCCGGGAGGGAAATCATTGTAAAGAGTTTTATCTTTATTCCCTGCTTTTTGCAGACATCTATAATTCTTTGAGCCTGAGCCATGTTTATACCTTTCCTTATTGCTTCAATAACCCTAGGAGAACAAGATTCAAGCCCAAAATCCATGCTTATGCATCCCGCCTTTTTCATAAGCGGAATCAAACTAACATCTACATCCAGCCTGCTTTCTGCGTACCATTTAACATTTATATTTTCTTTAAGTATTCTATTGCAGAATTTAATAACAAAATCTTTGTTTTTTAACAGAAACGGGTCATGCAAATAAAAGACATTGCAGTTATACTTTTTTATTTTTTCTTTTATTTCCTTAAGTATAGACTCAACTGAGCGAGTCCTATATTTTTTCTTATTGTATAGGCAATAAACACATCTTCCAGGGCAACCTCTTCCAGCATGTATATATAATGCTTTTAATTTTTCCCGCTCATAATTGCGCATTATTCTGAACGGAGAATAGTTTCCTTTTGGAATTACAATAAATTTCGAGGCAGATTCTTCTATGTTTAATTTATCCAGGTCGTGCTCAAGAGGATGGTCTAGATTCTCTATAATTTTCTTGCCTTTCCTGTAAGTTATTCCAAGAATATTTGAAAAGCTCTTTTTTCTCTCAAATGCTTTAATCAACTCAGAAAGGATGAGTTCTCCTTCTCCTCTAACGACAATATCGATTTCGGGTATTGCCTTTAATGCCTCTTTAGCAGTGTATGTAAAATGGTCTCCTCCAACTATAATCTTGGCCTTCGGAGCTGCTTTTTTTGCTGATTTGATAAGTTCTAAAACTAAAAAGCGATTTTCAGTAGTTGATGTAAATCCGATTACCTCAAATTTGTTATCTTTTAGATATTTTTCAAGCTCTTCTTTTGTATCTTTAGTTACTGAAAGATCAAGGATCTTTCCATTTCTATACCCATTTTTATACAAATAGCTAATTAAGAATAATAAAGAATAGGGATACCAATTATTACTATTTTGGCTGAGATGGCTTATTGGAGATTGTGGGGGATTAACTAACAATAGTTTTGTATTGAACCCTTCGAGCTCGGAACTGAGTCTTTCTTCATTTCCTGAATATTTCTTTTGGAAATCGTTTAACATTTTTTGTTCTTCAATTTTACCGGTCTTTAAAATTTAAATAATCCTTAATAACTTCATCGGGCTTTCCGGTTTTGACTATTTTTCCTTCATGCATCCAGATAACCTTGTTACAATACTTCTCGATTACAGCTAAATCATGGCTAACAAGAATAACCGAAGCTCCTTTTTTTACAAGTTCTTTTATTTTTTCTGCACTTCTCACCCTAAAACTCTCATCCCCAACTTCAAAAACTTCATCCAGGAGGAGAATTTCTGGGTTGCAATGTATGGCCATTGAAAATGCAAGCCTCGCTCTCATCCCATCAGAAAACTGGTAAACTTTTGTGTCAACAAAATCTCTTAGTTCTGCAAAGTCTATTATTGAATTAAATCTCTTTTTTATTTGCTTTCTTGTCGATCCCAACAAGGAACTCACAAGATAAATGTTGTCCCTCATAATAAGCCTTTTACGCAGTATTATACTCGGATCTATAATCGGCAGAATCCTGCCATCAGTTATAATTCTGCCATTATAATCATAAATTCCAGCAATGCATCTTAAAAGAGTGGATTTTCCAGAGCCATTTTTGCCTATGATTCCAACTATCTCGCCTGAATCTAGCTTAAATGAAACATCTTTCAGGGCTTCTAGGGGCTTTTTTGGCTCTCTTCCTGAAAATAGGGAGAGTATCCTAGACAAAGCAGACTGTTTTTTCTTAAATCCTATCTTAAACTTCTTTGAAACTTTTTCCACTATTATTCTTTCCATTTCATAGCATTTCGGCAAATTTAGTTTTAAGCTTGTTGAAAATAAGAAGGCCCAAAAGAAGAGAGAGCAGCGAATAAAATACCGCCCCCAAAATAATCCAGGGTTCAGGAAGCCGGGAATAAATAATAAGCTCCCTTGAGATTGTAATAAAATAATAAACGGGGTTGAATAAATTGGCTAAAAAAAGCCTGTTTTGCCCTCCAATTGAATAAAAAATAGGGGTCGCGAGCCAAACCAGTCTTATAAAAAAGATCCATAGGTTACCTAAGTCCACGAAATAGATTGTCAAAGAAGAAAGGACAAGCGAGAAGCCCAAGGCCAAAATAAAGAAGAAAATAAGGATTAAAGGATAAAAAATAATTCCAGATAGCGAATTTCCAAATATAATCATCACAGCTAGGAACAATACAAACTCGAAAAAATGGGAAAAGACACACTTGAGAGCTATGCCGAAAACAAGGGCTTCTCTTGGAAAATTTATTGACTTTATCAAATCCCCATAATCCCCAACGATTATCTTTGTTGATTCTGTTGTTGTATTCTGGAAAAAATTGAAAAGGATTATGCCTAAAAGAAGATATAAGGGATAAGAAGGAATATTATTTCCTAGACGGTCGGAAAAAACCAATAAAAGAAGGACAAACATGAGCAGAGGATTTAAAAGATACCAAAAGATCCCAAGATAACTTCCCTCGTTTCTCAGCTTGAAACTAGATTTTGCAATCTCAAAAGACAAACCAAGAAAATTCCTTAATCTCATTTATAAGAGAAAAACGGACTTTATATAAAGATTATTAAGGTGGAACATTACTTTCTTGTATACATACTTTCTTTTTCCCAGACGGCTATTGGCTCCTGGCTTATTACTTCTTCCCCGCCTTCGGTTATAGCAACAGCATAAATCTCTATTTTTGTCAGGTCATTAGTTGTTATGCTCCAAGAAGGATCAAGAGTAATATTCACTTCCCTTGTTTCATGAGGGCCTGGAATTGATGAAACATTTTCTTTTTTAGAGAAAGACTTTCCTCCTGCGTAGAAGACTATTTTTAGATAGTCATAGGAAACTATAGGGGTATAAATTTCTATCTCTATAGTCTCGTTTATCGTCTCGTTTTTCTGCTCTATCCAAGTAGTTATTATCGTTTCATTCCAGGTAACATTAACTTGTTCTGTCCAGTTAACAAGGACCGTCTCATTCCAAGTAATATTCACTTCTGTTGTTGTGTTTATCTCCCACTGTATTTTATTAAACGCGTCTGCTAGCCCAGTTAGGTTTGCATAATAATAGGTTCCATTGCCTACTTTTGAGATGTTTATTAAAGTTACATTATCAATCATGCTGGAGTTGCTGCCAAATCCAATTGTGTAAGTTATAATTCCCTGATTTTTAAATGCTCTCTGAGTAGTGTAAATTGCATCATCGCAGGCGTCATTAGGATTAAAATTACAATAATCATTTCCGCTGCCCCACCATGGACAGCCTCCTGAAGGGGCGCAAGGAGGCACTCCGCTTAATTCTGGTGAAACATAAGCGTTACAAACTTTATTTGCTCCGCCATCACTCATTAAAATAACTATTTTAGTTCGGTTAGCTGAAACAGGGACTGCGCTCAGATATTGTATTCCTCTGTCCAAGCCACAGCAGATACAGGTAGATTCTACTGTGTTCCAGGAACTCACAAGATTTTTTAAGGCAATGCTATTGTTAGAAAGGCCTCCTGAGCAATATGCATCAACTACAGTGGTGCTGTAGGCAACTAGTCCGATTCGGTTATCTGTATTATTTAGTGCGCTGTCAATAAAGTTCTTTAGGGCAGTTTTAAGTTGCCCTATCTTGTCTTCGTTATCCATGCTTGTTGAAACATCGTTTACAGTAACAATGTCGGCATTAGAGTTGTTGACAAGCGTGCTGTTAGTAATATAAGTTACATTAGTATGAGTTACATTGGTCTCGTTAAAAAAAGTGACTACAGTTACATTGGTGTAGGTTATGTTTGTCTGATTAATAAGCCGGCTTACGGTTATATTCATGCGAGAAACAGTTTGATTGGTTCGATTAAACAACTCTTCCCCTCCAGCTCCTTTTCCAAGTACAAGAGTAAGCTTTTGATCGTCCACTGAATCAAAACTAACATCATCTATGTCTAATCTCTCACTATTCAAATCGTTCTGAATCGTTATGTGGGCTTCTTTTTCTTTAAGATAACCTAGAAAAAAATACAAGACAAAAGTTATAAGCATAATAACTATTATAATCAGCAATATTTCTGCTATTAACTCTGACCCACCCTTTTTCCTCATTTTATATGTTTATTCAACCCTTAAATAGTTATAAATGTTTCGCTTATAAACTAATATGAACTTGGCCTTTCCCAGACGGCTATTGGCGCTTGGCTTATTATTTCTTTTCCGCCTTCTGTTATAGCAACAGCATAAAGCTCGATTTTCGTTATATCGCTATTGGTTATAGGCCAGCCTTCAACATCTATATCAATTGGGATATCTCCTTCTTCCAATGGGGCGGGCATATCTGAATAAGGTCGCGTAGTTGAGTAGCTCGTTCCTTTGGCATAAACTGTAATCTTTACATAATTGTATAAAGGAACTGCCTCGTAAGTAACCTTCATTGCAGATGCAAACTGCTTAAAAGCAGCCAATAATTCCTCTTTGTTTGCTGCAGAACGATATCTGCTAGGATCCCCTGCTATTGTTGTGAGCGTAGGCGCAGCTGCATCGGGGCCGAATCCTACTGCATAGACTGTTATGCCTTGACCTCTTGCTGTACTCGCGGCGGCTATTGCGTCTGCTGTTGCATCGCCTCCACCACAATCTATGTTTGGAACTCCATCACTCATCAATATTATGGCTTTGTTAACATAAAGAGGCTCTCCACCAGGAGCGGTGGCAGTAAGCATATTTCTAGCCTTGTCAATTCCGCAGCAGATGCAGGTATCCCACCAGCTTTCAGATTCTGCTGCAAATTGGTTTATTACTCCTGCATTATCAGAAAGGTCCTGAACTCTTGGTAAGCTAGCTTCAGGATTGAATAGATTAACAGCATTGCCATCGCAGTCATCAATTATCATATCTTTAAAACTAAGGAAAATATTTGGCAATTTAAAAGACAAAGGAATAATGGAGAAAGGGGTAAGCGAAGACATACCAGTTTGGACAGTTATCATTGCAGAACCCTGATTGTCGGTGCTGCCCGGGCTATGCTCAAATACGCTGTTTTCTGGGTCTAGAACAACATAAATCCTAGTGGGGTCTACTGTTAAAGAGGCAGTCCAATAACACACCATAGAATTTACGCCTGCTCCTGCAAAACTGAAGCTCTGCCTGCAGATTACTTCTCCAGTGAGGGGTGTATCTTTGTAGACAGTCACGTTGAATTCGCCTGTACCGCATTGATCGTTTGAAAAATTAGCTGTTATTTTAAAATTCGTGCTTTTGCCAGATTCAACTATGCTCGGTGAAACTTCAAAGTCCGTAAGCTGGAGATTGGGTCCTGAATTCAAAGTTTTGGTGTAATTATTATTGCTCTCTGCTCCTGGGAATGGCGATTCGCTTACATTTTCTATAGTATCAACTCCTGCAAAAACCTGGAAAGAAACCCCTAAGATGGGGATAATCAAGGGAACTGTAAAGTCCCTTGAGAAGGTCGTATCAGGTACCAGAGGCGGAATTGCTTGCACATTTCCAGCCCAAGTGCCAAAAATTCTATTTGCTCCAACACTTGAAACATTAAGAGAGTTGCAATCATAACTTCTAAAATATACTCTTATAGTTGCAGTATTTGGAACAAGAGAGCAAATAGGATTCACGAGGCCTATATCAGTAACACGCATGTCAATCTGTCTTAAGTCAATAGTTTCAGTATCATTATTATTATTCTCGTTGAGCTCAGCTACTTCAAAACCAGAATCAGCGAAAGAGTGAATATTCACAGGGCCGGTTAATGGTGGATTTGGAGTCCAGGTTATAAATACATTTTTATAGTTAGTTGCAGGGGAGGCATTTATTTCTCCTCCTTTAATCCTTCTAACACCTATAATATTATTGTTTTGGTCATAAAGCGTGACATTAAAATCTTCAGTAATATTTTCTGTTCCGTAATTGTATATCGTTATTCTTCTATCGGTGTAGGTAGCGGGCCCCCATTGGTAACATTGGTGAACTTCATATACGTCGCTAGTCAAATCCTTTCCAGGAGGGTAAGTATAAACATCTCTAGAAGCATTGTTATTTGCATCAGTTGTTTCTGGAATTATATTTCCGCGGTCTACTTCTACAATATATCTTCTCATGGGTGTTGAAATTATATCAGTAAAATTTATTTTCACTGCTTTAAGCTCACGCGATTTAATGCCGTTGACTGTAACTGTATCAAGAAGCCTAGAAGTGCCGTTATAAAAAGCAACTTCAAAGGAATCCTCTATGGGCTTGCCTAAGTTTTTTATTGTTGCAAGAAGATTAATCTCGGTTAGTGTGTTATTTGCAGTTCTTATATTCTTAGGGTCATAATCACTACTAGCTGGACTGCAGCCGGTCCTTCTTAAGTACTTCCAGCCTGACTGCTGCTCATTTAGGAGTATATCATTTCCTGCTTTAAGCAGCGCGTCAAAGCCCAATGCTCCTCCATGAGTCATAACTGCGCATGCAAATGTATTATCTCCTTCTTCAAGAACTTTTATTGGGACATTTACTTGGCTAGTCCAGGGAAAACGAGAAGCTGTTCTTAGTCCTGAAACATAAAATACTTCTTTTCCATTTATATAACAAACAGCCCCTTCTTTATGAGCAAGAGAAAGAGTAAGAGACTCTATCTTTTGAAGGTCAGTTACTGTAAAGTGCTTTCTAAAATAGAACTTGCAACGGCTACAGCTGCTCCCACTTAAGGTGGCAGTATAGTCTGACCAAGTTGAATCGTCAAAAGATTTATTCATCCAGTCTTTTTCATCACAACCTCCGGGATTAGCAGTTACATAAAGCGCTACGCTCAAGTCTGAAGTTTCAAGTTTTTCAACTGCATTTCCTGAAGAATATTCCACAACGCCTAATTTTGTATTTGGATACTCTGCAGGATTATTAATGATAAAATTGGCTAACTCGCCAGTGGCTTCTTTTAAAACATCTATTTTTTTGTCTCCACAGTCAGTAAGATTAAACCTCCTCTTGCCGCAATAAAAAGCATCCTCTGTGCTTATGTTCCATAAGATTAGCTTATCAAGTGTTTCGCTTTCTCCGGTACACCACTCCATGCTGCCGGAAACGTCTGAAACGAGCACTATGCCCTGTGTAGAGGCTGCAGCTCCAACCTGTATCTCTTTTATTCTCTGCGAACCAGGGCCTTTTTCTAGATGCATGGTGAAGTTTTTATTGTCGGCATTAAAACGAACATTGTCTATCCCTACATTTTCTTTGCCCATTTCACTGAGCAAGTCGGTTTCATCTTTCTTCTTTTCAAGATAGTTCAGAAAAAAATAAATAACTATCGAAATTACCACTATTACTATCATAATCAGCAATATAGCTGCTATAAGCTCTGCCCCGCCTCTTTTTTTCATTTTTTCTAATATAAATGGATATATATTTTAATAGTTAAATGCTTATAAATTTATCTATCTGTTTTTTGGCTTTTTCTTTCAACTCAAAAGTTACAATAAATGTTTAAATAATTGTATGTGGTAAATTATCTATGCCCATAGGAATAATAGAAGTTAAATTGAGGGATAAAAAAGACCATTATGTAGCCACGATTTACAAAGATGAGCGAAAAAAATTGAAGATACCTCCTGAAAGTATTTTAATACTGGGCATTGATGGAGAAGAATTAATAAAAATCCCTACAAAATCAGACTTTCATATTACCATACCCAAGAAAGCGGTTAAGGGGCCCGATAAAAAAATTAAAATGGAAGTAAGAGGCATTTTCGACAAACGAGCTTCATTGAATCGGGACAAAGAGATTTTTATCGAAGAGTCTATTAACTTACAATCGATAATTCCAATAAAAAACTTTTTTGGAAAGGAGATATATGTCTTAGTACAAAAAGATTATTTATATGTGTGGTATCCGGTTGGTGGAGGGGCCGGGCATATCCGGATAAAGAGATTGCTTGATGCTGAAAAACTAGCCGAACTAATGGGCTTTTACTTTGGAGACGGAAACACTTCAAGGGACATAAGGTCCTTTAGAATAAATAATTGCGAGGCTTCGACACTTAATTACTGCCTCGAAGTACTGGAGGAAATGGGAATTAAGAGAAGTGAATTCAAGGTGCAAGTTATTTACAGTACAAACAAAGAAGTTCTCTCTGAAGAGATTAAACAAAGATGTGTTTCTTATTGGAGCAGACAATTAAAAATCGATAAAGACCGGATAGTATCTGTAAATAAAAGCAAAAATAAGAAAGAGTCACTAAAATATGGTTCAGCTAGGGTGTTTTTAGATCGTGCAGTCTTAGTTGAAATTTTGCTCCATGGCTTGCTGAAAAAAATTATCGAGATTATTGAACACCCTAAAAGTTCTCTTGAGGTTAAGATGCTAAAAGGCTTTCTAAGAGGGTTAGCAGCCGCAGAAGGCAGCGCCTCATTAAATAAGTATAACTCCTTGAGCAGATTCACCTTGTCCTTTGACCCGCATTCAAATGAAGCAGAATTTTACAAGAGACTATTAAACAACCTGGGGATTATTCCGGGAAGAATCCATAACAATGAGCTACAAATTCAAAAAATGTCAAATTTTAGAATTCTGAGGGAGATGGAAATATTCAAAATGCATGAAAAAAGAGCAAATAAATTCTCCTTAGGCTACGCTAATCACAAATTTTCTTGATTTCTTAAAATGGACTTCTCAAATCCATTTTCTTTTAAATCTTTAAGCCTTGACTGAAAACCTGATGTGAATTCTAGCACCTTATTCAAGAATATATCTTTTAACTCACTGGTCAATAAATCTCCCTTTCTGTAACTTTCATAGATTTTTCTAGATTCTGCTTCATCAAGAAATAAATATTTTAAATACAGGAACGAAACATCAACATTGGGATTACCCCCTTTCTTTCTATGCTCTTCTACGGTTTTCTGCCCCCCTGAAAAAGCCCTGCCTACTTTTTTCCTTATTGTTCTTTCATCGTCTAATAAAAATATTGCATTGTTTTTTGATTTTGACATCTTTTCTCCATCTATCCCTGGCAGAAAAAGCGAATGCAGGATTGATGCTTTTTGATATCCTGCTCTTGATGCGATATCCCTAGAAATTCTTATGTGCGCATCTTCATCTGGCCCTATTGGAACCAGAACATTTTTTATTCCAAACTGGTGTTGTGGAAAGATTACATGGGCTGACTGTATTGCCGGATAAAAGTGCAGGCCAATGTTCTCCTCATTTTTATAGCCGTATGTGGCTTTTATTTCAGAAAGATTAACGTGCCTTGATAACTTTATTGCCAAATTGTAGATATTAGTATATACCTGGTCTATAATAAAATGGGTTTTATTTGGGTCAAAACCATATGCGATAAGTTCTTTGGCCAGTTGCATTGAATTTTTTAGGCCCTGCTCTTGGCTGCTTACTTTTCCGGCAACATAAGACTCGTCATCAGATATGGGAATAAACACAGGGATATCATATTTTTTTTGAAAAAAAAGGTTTGTATCGAAAACTGCTTTATGCCCTATATGCAAAGATCCCGAAGCGTTTACTCCAGAAAGTATCGCGCATTTTTCTCCTCTTTTTAATGCAGATAAAAACTTACCGAAATCTCTGTGCGAGATTAACACACCTGTATTAAAACTATAAAAATCCGGCTTTTCTTTTAGGCTAGATAGGGGACTGGCTCCAAAATCGGTTATAAGCCTTCGGTTCTCTTCGCTTATAGAAACTTCCCACGGAGTAACCTGATTTTTCATTAATTAACTAAAAAAAAGTAGTATATAAAAGTTTAGATTTTTATAAATAAGAAAAGCACATTTTCATACTAGAATTTTATCTTTTTCCCAATCTTTTTTTCCGTTATGAGTAACCTCTAAAAGAATTAAACATCCTTCTTTTTTTGTCTCTAAACGATGTTGTTCTGGAGGATTAGTTACTTCCCCATTTCTTAAAAGTTTCAATTTATTATTCGTTTGTATATAGCATTTGCCTGAAAGGATTATGTGCTTTTCCTTTGTCCTTTCATGATAATGTAAAGATGTTCTTGAATTTCTTGGAAGATACTGTAGAATTAATGCCTTATTCTTTAATTTTTTAATCCCAAAGTACAATGATTTCGAAGTTTTTGAAAAAGATTTTTTTGGCTTATGAAATAATTTAAAATCCTTTAACTCTTTTTCCCAATCCATATTTTACCATCCCTTAAATCTTTTTCGTATTGATTTAATTTAGCGTCATCAAATGAAAGAGGGTTTTCTATAAACTGATAAAAGTATTCTGCCATTTTCTCTGATAGTTGTCCTTTTAATAAAATATAATCGACCCAGTCTTTCCATGTGCAGATAAAAAAATAATCTATTTCTTTTTCTTCCAAATCTTTATACCGTTTTTCTAATGAGCCCATTAAATCTCCTTCCATAATTGAAAGAAAAAGATGTATTTGATATCCCTCCTTTTTCAAATTTTCTATTGTAACATTTAAACTATCTCCCCCTCCAACACTATCATCAACAACTGCAATTTTATCTTTTTTTCTTGGCATAATCCCTGAAATTACGGATTTTAATCCGTGTTCTCTAACTTTTTTTCTAAACCAAATCATTTTTTTACCTGTTTCCATAGATATCGCGGTAGCGAATGGTATGCCTGTTGTTTCAATACCTCCAATTATATCAATTTTCTTTTCAACAATCTTTTTAGAAAATATTTTTGTTATTTTTTTAAGTGCAATTGGATTTGATGCAATTTTTCTAAAATCTGCATAAAAAGGAACCCTCAACCCACTTGACGTTTTGAAGGGCCCTCCTTCTAAAATAAAAACTCCCTCATTTAAAATTAAATCCATGATATCTTCTTTTTCTTTTTGATTCATATATTATTAAGTAGAGAAAGATATTTAATAAACTTATGTCTTAAAATTGTAAATAAATCCTTAGACTAAAAACTGGAGTTTATTGCTCTTCTTCTTTCGGCTGCTGGACTTTTATCTCTACGCCTAGCTCTTTAAGCCTTGCTATATGGGCCTGCATTATCACTTCCACATTTGCAACCATTTTTATAAGCTCGTTTCTCTCTGCAAGAAGAGTGTTTAAAGCTCCTTTGTGTATTCCTATTTCTTCTTCTCTAGAAATCTCTGGCTGATTATTTTTCTGGATTGGCTTAAATCCTGTTTTATTGCCTTCGGGCATTGTATCATCTATTATTGAATTCTCCAGGTTTGCAGTATCATCAGTTTCCATGATAATAGGCTATTTTATTGGTTTATAAAGGTTATGTGAAAAAGATTTTTGACAATTAGTTTTATAAACCTTCATTTGTTTTAATTACTATAAAAAGAGGAAAAATGAATAGAAATAAGAAGTTTGTTCTTGAATTTGATGAGATTGGTATAAAAGATGTTCCAATTGTAGGAGGGAAAAATGCCTCTCTTGGAGAGATGTACAGGACTCTTAAAAGAAAAGGTGTGAAAGTTCCAAATGGATTTGCTGTCACAGCCTCAGCTTACAGGTATTTTCTGGAAAAGCAGGGGATAAAAGAAAGAATAAAGCATGCTTTAAGAGGATTAAACACTCACAAGACAAGAAATTTAATGAGGAGAGGAAAAAGAGCAAGGAAGCAAATATTAAAATCAGAAATTCCAGAGGAAATAAAACAAGAGATTATAAAAAGCTACAAGAAATTATGCAGAGAATACGGGCATGAGGTAGACGTGGCAGTCAGAAGTTCTGCAACAGCAGAAGACTTGCCTGATGCCAGCTTTGCAGGACAGCAGGAAACTTTCTTGAATATACGCGGAGAAAAAGAGCTTTTGAAAGCCTGCAAGAAGTGTTTTGCCTCGCTGTTTACAGACAGGGCAATATCTTATCGTGAAGACAAGGGATTTGACCATTTTACAATCGCATTAAGCATAGGTATCCAGAAAATGATAAGAAGCGACCTGGCGAGCTCGGGAGTTATGTTTTCTATTGACACTGAATCTGGATTCAAAGATGTTGTTTTTATAACTTCTGCTTATGGATTAGGGGAGAATGTTGTGCAGGGAGCTGTAAATCCAGATGAATTTTATGTTCATAAGCCAACCTTAAAACAAGGATATAACTCGATAATCTCCAAAACTATCGGAGAAAAAGCAATAAAGATGATTTATCATAAAGGAGGAGTACGCCCAGTAATTAACATACTTGTGGAAGAAAAAGACAGAAAAAGATTCTCGATAAATGACCGGGAGATAATTCAACTGGCAAAATGGGCGGTTATAATTGAAGAGCATTACAAGAAGCCAATGGATATGGAATGGGCAAAAGATGGATTAACAGGGGAGCTGTTTATTGTTCAAGCCAGGCCTGAAACTGTACAGAGCCAGAAAGACTTAAGCAAGATTGAAGAATATATCTTAAAGGAAAAAGGGCAGCTTTTATGCGAGGGAGCAAGTGTTGGAAGCAAGATAGGCAGTGGAAAAGCAAACATAATACTCAACGTAAAAGATATCCATGGGTTCAAAAAAGGGGAAGTTTTAGTAACAGACATGACTGACCCTGACTGGGAGCCTATAATGAAAATCGCTTCGGCAATTGTAACAGACAGAGGTGGGAGAACTTGCCACGCATCAATAATAAGCAGAGAACTGGGCATACCTTGTGTTGTAGGCACAAATATTTGCACTAAAAAGATAAAGCAGGGACAAAACATAACTGTTTCATGCGCAGAAGGCGAAAGGGGAAAAATATACTCTGGAAAACTTAAATTCGATATTAAAAAAACCGATATTGCACGGCTTCCTAAAACTAAAACAAAAATAATGATGAATGTTGGCTCACCTGCATCTGCCTTTGAGTGCTCTTTCATACCTAATGATGGATGCGGATTAGCAAGAGAAGAGTTCATAATAAATTCTTACATAAAAGTCCATCCCAATGCGCTCATTAATTTTGACAAGATTCAAGATATGAAGCTGAAAGAGCAGATTGAAGAATTGACTTATGGATATAAAGACAAAAAGCAATTTTTTATAGATAAACTGGCAAGCGGAATAGCAATGATTGCCTCTGCATTTTATCCAAAAGACGTTATTGTAAGGACAAGCGATTTTAAGACAAACGAATATGCCAATTTAATTGGAGGCAAGGCTTTTGAGCCAGAAGAAGATAACCCTATGATTGGGTGGAGAGGCGCTTCCAGGTATTATAAGCCAGGATATAGGCAGGCATTTGAACTGGAATGCAAGGCATTCAAGAAAGTAAGAGAAGAATTTGGATTAAAAAACGTGAAAATAATGATTCCGTTCTGCCGTACTGTTGAAGAGGGGGAAAAAGTGCAGAAGATAATGGAAGAGCAGGGATTAAAAAGGGGGAAAGATGGATTAGAAATTTATGTAATGTGCGAGATTCCATCCAATGTTATTTTGGCAGATGAATTTTCCAAGATATTTGATGGGTTTTCAATTGGAAGTAACGATTTAACTCAACTAACTCTCGGATTAGACAGAGACTCAGCAATTGTTTCTGACATTTACGATGAAAGAAATGCGGCTGTCAAGAATTTTATAAAAAACGCAATAGAAAAAGCGAAAAAGAACAAGAGAAAAATAGGCATATGCGGGCAAGCTCCTTCGGATTTTCCTGATTTTGCCCAGTTCTTGGTAGAATGCGGCATTGATTCTATATCTTTAAATCCAGACACAGTAATAAAAACAAGAATAAAAATTGCAGAGACTGAAAAAAAGTTGAGAAGATAAGGTTTAAATAATCTCTAAATAAATAGTTCTATGGCTAAACAAAAAAATTTGTGGGTGTTAATAATTGCTACCTTGATTGTGGCTGTAGTCATAAATGTTGTGCCTTTTATTTTTATAGAGCAAGGAGATAGCTTATTTGCTTATGTAGGCGCTACAGTAAGCGCACTCAACCTGGTAGTAACTGGATTTGCAGCAGGGCTTGGATTTTACCTGGCAAAAGAAACAGTTGGAAACTAAATCTAGAAAGCATAACAATAATGTTTAAATAGAGTAGCTTCTTCTTAGACTTAAGAGGAAAAAATGGTGAAAAGATTGAAAGTATTAATTGCAGTGCTTTTTTTTAGCCTGTTCTTTGTGAATATGGTTTCTGCTGAAGCCTGGCTTGTTAAAGAGCCGAGCAGTATTTATAGTTTTGGAGATAATCTCGAATTGACTGCCAAGTTATCTGAAACAGGGAAGCAGCTAGAGGCGCGGCTTAACTGTCAGAATGAAAGCAAGATTATTTTTTTCCAGTATATAAGCAACAGCACATCAATAGAGATTGTTTACCCTTTAACTAAAACGCTTCTTGGAGAATTCAAAGGAGAGTGTAAGGTAAATCTAAAATACGGAGAAGATGAGATAGCCAGCCAGTATTTTTTAATTTCTGATGTTATTTTCCTTAATACTGAACTAAAAGACCGGTATTTTGAGCCCGGCAAGGATGTTGAAATAAAAGGGAGGGCAGAGAAAGCTAACGGGCAGCTCCTAGAAGGATTTTATGAAATTAATATCCCCGAAATAAACTTTAGCAAGGGAGGAAATGTCGAAAATGGCATTTTCAGTGCTAACATCTCTCTCCCAGAAAATATGAAAGCTGGAAATTATTTGATGAACATAAATGCATACCAAAAGAACGAAGGAGAAATTATTAATAAAGGGGAAGAAAAATTAAGCATAAAAATTAAACAGATTCCAAGTAAAATCGATATTGCATTGGACAACCAGAATGTAAAGCCGGGGACTAATCTAAGCTTTAAGATAATGCTCTACGACCAGTCAGGGGAAAAAATAGAAGGTGAGGCTTCTTATCTAATTGAAAACAGCGATTCAGTTGCATTATTAAAATCCCTGAGCAAGATTGATGTCCAGGAAATGTTTTTCCCTGAGAAGAATCTTACTATTGGCTATTACAAAATTAAAGCTTATTCCTCAGGATTATCTACTGAAAGGCAGTTTTATGTGGAAGAAAATGAAGAGGCAGAATTTAAGATTATGAACAGCGCCTTAATAATCAAGAACGTTGGCAATGTGCCTTACAAGAAGGCAGTACAAGTAAGCATTGGAGGAACAGTGGAGATAATTAATCATGAACTTGCATTAGGAGAAGAGAAAGAATATCAATTAATTGCACCAAAAGGCACTTATAGCATCAAAATCACAGATGGGGCATCTTCCATCGAAAGCGAAAGCGCAGGGTTAATAACTGGTAGAGCAATAGCTATAAGGGCGGTACGACCTGGATTTTTTGCAAGAGGGAAGATTTTTGCATGGGTTTTCTTAATACTGGTTTTAGGTATATTCGTTTTTCTAACTTCCAGAAGAACTATTAAGGGGAAATTTGTTTTAAACGATAGACTTTTTGGAAAGGCAATGAAAGAAGAAAAGAAAGATAAAACAATAAAGGCATCAGAACTTGCTATAACTCCAAGAAGGGATGCAAAAATAGCAGAGCATAGCCTTGTCTTAAACGGGCAAAAGCAAGATTCTGCAGTTATATGCCTCAAAATAAAGAACCAATTAGATGGCATGGCTAAACTGAACATCGAAGGGATATTGGGTCCTGCATATGACAAAAAGGCAACAATATACCGGAGCGGAGATTACATAATCCCCATATTTTCTCCTGCAATGACCCGCACTTTCCAAAATCATATCCCTGCTGTAAAAACTGCCATGGAAATCCAAAAGAAGATAGAAGAGCACAATCAAAAATATAAAGACAAAATTGAGTATGGCTTATCAGTCCATCACGGTAACTTAGTAAGCAAGATACACAACGATAAATTAATGTTCACAAGCGTTGAAAACACAATTGCAACAGCCAAGAGGATAGCAGATATTTCTGAAGGAGAGATATTGCTAAGCAAGGCAATGCATGAAAAAACAATAGCAGAAGTAAAAGCAGAGCAGGAAAAGAAAAATGGAATTGAAGTTTTTAGGGTAAAGCAAGTTGTAGACAGGGAGAAGAACACATCTTTTATCCAGGGATTCTTAAAAAGACAGGAAGAAGGAAAGATGAAAAATTCTCAGTAACTCTCTATCTCTAGGTTCTCTATTCTAGAAAAATGCTTTTTATTTCTTGTAATAAGCTTCTCATTATTTGTTATTGTGATTGCAGCTATCATTATATCCTCTAAATCTATCAGCTCTCCGGATTTTATCAGTTCCGATTCAATTTCTCCCGCTAAAAAAGCACTCTGCTTGTCAAGGCTCAATACAAAAAAAGAATCAATAAACTCTTTTATTTTCTCTTTCTCATTCTCTCGGACATTTTTTGAAGAAAGCCCTCTAACCAACTCGATTATTGTAGGGGAAGCAACAGATATATCCTCTCCCAACTCTTCTAGCTTTTCAATCATGCATGCTGCATCTTTATTATTTTTTAAAAAGTCTATAATTAAAGAAGTGTCTAAACATACCATTAGTTCATAGACCCATCAATAAGTTTAATTCGCTTTTTATGAAGTTTGTTCCTTTCTTCCCTGTTTTTTATTATTTCTTTTCCATAAGCTTCAGCAGACTCTTTTGATAGAATCCCACAAAAATCGCTTATCTTTTTCTTCCCAGTTATTCTTTCAATTACCATTGAGAAACTTTCATTATTTTTTTTAAGGCATGCCAGTCTTTTGTATGCATCTTCTGTTATTGAGATTGTTTTAGTAGCCATGCATACACATATGTGTATGCACTTATAAACCTTTCGGTCTGAATTATTTTAACTACTATTAAATTACACTAATAAAAGGATTTAAAAGGGGTAAAAACCTAGTAAATTCATCATGGAAAGGCAATTAGTTTATATTGGAAGACATGGGAAAAAACTAAAAAATGGTTCTTTAGCTATGATATCTGTACCGGTTTTATATGGGGCAGGAAGCCAAGAATTAAGAGATTTTGTAGCCAGTTTAGGTTTTAGTCCTGAAAAAGCTTATTTAAGGCACAGCGATGAAAAGAGAACATTAGACACTGGAAGAGCGGTTTTAGCTGGAGCATATGGTCTAGAAGTACCAAAAAGCAGGACAGCTCTAGAATCTCTTGCTTTAAAGGTATTTACTGGCTTTGAAGACCCAAGACTAGGTTATGATTCTATAAAGGCAAATTGGGAGGCCTTTGAAAGTATGGGATTAGATACTTATTTAGGATGGCTTGTTCAAAATCCAGATGCAAACCAATTAGGTGGGCAAGAAGTTACGCCCTGGAATCAGATGCTACAAACAGGGAGAGAAGCTTTAAGAGATGCGGTTACTTCTGCTTATGAAAAAAATACTCCTTTAGGAACTATTAATTCACACGCGGGCTTAACAGAGCCGCTAATTTTAGCTGCTATAAATAGCAGAAGAATGCGCCAAATAATAGACCCAAAAGAAATTGGTGGCTGGTTGCCAATGGAAGGGCATGCTTTGATGAGATTAGAAGGATATAAAGGGCAAATAGAAGTCAATGGAACAGCGTATAAAATAGATCTAGCTGACCTTTAAAAACATTATAAAGAATCTTTGATGTTCATTACCATGTTTACACAGATAGAGTTTGTATGTACTGGCAATAATGGAAGAAGTCCTGTAGCTGAGGCTGCTGGAAAATCTGTAGTGAGAACATTGGGATTAGAAGACCAAGTAACTATAACCTCCAGCGGGACTTTTGTAGAGCTATCGGGGATTCCCAACTTGCCTGAACTTTTACGACCTTACGTTACCAGATGGGTCGATAAAGGGGTTATTGATGAAGATAGACTAGACTTATTAAAAAGCGATCCTGAAAAAGTAGCAAATGAATTATTAGACATTGAAGCAGGATGGAGAACTAGATATATTTCTGAGAACCTTCTAGGAGAAAATGCTCACACAAGAAGGCAAACGACTGTCATGCCAGGAAACAGATTAATTCTTCCTATAGGCAATTCAAATCTGGCCAGTGTTCAGAGAATATATGGTAAAAATACTAATGCGACAATATCTGAACTTACAGATTATGCCGGTGTTGGGTTAAGTTTAGAGGAAGAAGGCATTGGCGGATATAGGGATTATTCTATGGTGGCCTTAAAAACAGAAATTACAGCGAGAGTTGCTACTCTAAAAGCTTTAGGATTATAAGATTCTAACAACACCTTTATCTGCATCTACTTCTACTAAATCTCCATCGTGGAGTATTTTTGTGGCATATCTAGTTCCTACAATACACGGAATCTTAAATTCCCTTGAAACTATTGCTGCATGGCTCATCTGCCCGCCCTCGTCTGTAATTATTGCTGCTGCTTTCCTTACCGCTTCTATCAATTCAGGCCCGGTTGTATCTGAAACTAAAATATCTCCTTGCTTCATTTTGTTTAATAGTTTTTGAGGATTAGTGGAAAGAAGAATTATTTTGACAGTTCCTTTTGCTTTGCCCTTACAAGCAGTGTTTCCTTTAAGTTCCTTATCAGGCGGTTGTTTCTCAATTTCTTTTATTTTATCTTCTGCTTCTTTTCCTGTAAAAAACTCTAGTTTTTTATCATATTTTGCAACGAATAATTCATGCCTGTTAGAAACGTTTTCTATTATTTTCCCGTTTAGACAATCCCTAAGTTCAATCAAGGTCATTTCAACTGCATCTTCTCTTCCTGTTTTCTTTATAATTTGATTCATTAACCTGTAAAGAAGCGATGTTTCTCCAATCATCAATTTATTCACAGAATCCCTTAATTTATATTTGAGATGCTGCATGTTCTTAATATATTCTGCTAACTTTCTCTTGTCAGCTGGCCAGGAATCCAAGTTGGCCTTGCCAGATAAAACTTCCTGGAAAGAATTTTCCCCCATATAATCCTGAACTTCTTTTTCTACTTTTGCAAAGTAAGGAAACTCTGTTTTAGAGTAATATTCTGAAAAGTCTTTTGCTGCATCAAATAATCTATCTAAAAATTGGATAAATTGTTTATTATCCATTTCTTCAATGTTTTCTTTTTCGAAATCAACGTATTTTTTTGTTGCTTTAATCGCTTTTTTCTGAAAATCATCAAAATTGGTATTCAATGCTGATTTGTAGCCTGCTTCTGCAATTTCATTTAATCTTTCTTCTGTAGAATAAAATTCAAAATTTCCATTTTTTAATATAGCCGCGGGATAAAAATCAGAATATCCCTGTAGAAATAAGTCACTAAGAAGAACATTCCAATCAAGAAATTTAAATAGAGGTACATAATTCATTTTCCTCCTTCCCCTGCTTTTTCCAGTATCCTTACAACTCCATTATCTGCATCTACTTCAACTAAATCTCCATCATGAAGAACTTGAGTTGCGACTTTAGTGCCTATTATACAAGGTTTCTTCATTTCTCTACTGACTATTGCTGCATGGCAGGTAATCCCTCCTTCATCGGTGACAAAGGCGGCTGCTTTTTTCATTGCAGGCAGGTATTTTGGCATTGTCATTGCAGTAACTAATATATCCCCTTCATTTACTTTTGAAATATCCTTGAATGCATTAACAACCTTAACTATCCCTCGAACATTGCCCTTGAAGGCTATTTGCCCTTTTACCTCATTTTCGCTTACCTCCGCTTTACCAGAAACAGTAGATATTTGATCTTCTAATCTTACCCCCAACTTGCTTAAACTTTCTTGAATATCCCCTACATAAATCTGGTTTTTATAATAAATAAATCCTTTCTCTCTTTCTTTTATTTTTTCTTTAAAATCAGGTTTTTCAACCTCCTTATTCCAAACTTCCTCTGGAAGGATAAATCTTGTCATTCCCTTAAGTTGTGGGTAGTGTTTTTCTAAAAAGTCCTTAAATAAATATTCAGAAGCTTCGTTATATTCCTGGGTTTCTTCTCTTGCTTTATAAGACATCTGCTTTAAGCTTTCATCTACAGGGAATCTTGGAATTGTGTAAATTATTGCAATATATGCCCACGATAACGAATACATCTCCTGGACCTTTCTTAATTCTTTTAGTGTTTTAATTTTTTTATTACCGATATAATACTCTTTTAGCCTTGCAAATAACTTTAAGAAATTGCTTATTTCTTTTTTCATATATTCGACATCTTGACACTTCTTAACAATCTCTTCAAATTCTTCTTGAAGATTTTTGGGCTCATAATAAACACCTACTAACCCCCCTCCCTTATATACTGCACATGCTTCATCTACCCCTTTTCCAACAATCTTCTGTAAACCTTCTTGCATAGAATTATACCAGCTCGCTACCCTGAACAGCGAATATTCCCTAGAGTGCTCTTTTGTGAAGACTTTTTCCTTGGCTTCTCCTTCTAATACCAACCCCCTGCTTTTTAGTTCAGCCCCCAATTCTTTCTCTAGAATTTCTTTATCATTTAAAAGCACAAATCCATCTTCTCTTTCTTTTATTAAATTAATTTGCCCTTCTGTTAATTTTCCTTTTTCAAGCGAGAAAACTTCTTCGGGGGTTATCAAATAAGCTATTTCTTGATATTCCGGATAATTTTCATTAAAAAATTCTAAGAAAACTTCTGTGCCTTTATCAGAATGCTCTTGTGTCTCTGAGCGAAGCTTTATTGCTTTTTGCTTAATTTTATCAGAGATTCCAGATATTTCTGGAATTTGCATTATTATAGCCAGGGGAGTCCACCAATTCACCCAATTGTTATAAAAATTCCTAAGCTCCTTAACTGACTTAATCTTCTTTTTCTTGCTTATATATTGAAACAATTCTTTCCATAAATCCTGGAATTTACCAGCTAAAGAATCAAACCACTTTTCATCTTCTTTGATTCTTCTTGATATCTCTTCTCTAAATTTTAAAAGCTCATTATTATCGTAATAAACATCAAGATTCTTGTTTTTGTAAATATAGATAACATCTTGAATATTATAGCCCAAATCTTTTTCCTGGGCAACACAATTTCCATCTCTCCAGACAAAAACATTAAATAAGCAATATTCACGTGAATAAAATTTCTCAAGTTTTATTTTACCTTTTTTCTTTTCCCCCGCTTTTTCCAATATCCTTACAACCCCTTTGTCTGCGTCAACTTCAACATAATCTCCATCATGAAGGACTTTTGTTGCTATTTTTGTGCCTATTATACATGGTTTCTTAAGTTCGCGCGCAACAATAGCAGCATGACAAACTACCCCCCCTTCATCTGTGACTACTGCTCCGGCCTTTTTCATTGCAGGTACAAATTCTGGCCTGGTCATGTTGGTTACTAAAATATCGCCTTCATTTATTTTGCCAAGCTCGTCTTCAGTATAGACTATTCTTACAATCCCCTTAACTCTCCCTTTTTGAGCTACTGCCCCAGTAATTTTTTCAGTATTTTTAGCTTCGGGCTCTCTTATCTCAAAGTTATTGATTTCTAGAAAAGAAGGAATTTCATCTTTTGGAACTACTTCTCCTTTATAAAATAAAAAGCCATTTTTCCTTTCCTTATATTTTCTCTTAATGTCTTTCTCTCTTTTTTTTATTTCATCCAATGTCAAGAAAAAAGCATCAACTTCCCTATCCTTGATAATTGAATTAGCAAAGTCTACCATAATGCTATCTCTTCTTCCTGCATAATCCTCTGTTTTTTCTCTGATTTTCATTGCTTCTTCTTTTATTTCTGAAGGAACAAAATCAAGTCCAGGTAACACCCATATATAGGCAACATACTTCATATAGTCTTGGAATAGTCTAAAAAAATTCTCGAATTCTTTCAGAGATTTCACTAATAATTCGCCATCAAAATATTTTTTAACTTGTTCAAAAACCTTTATTGATTCAGAGAAAATTTTTCTCCTAAATTCAAACTCTTTTGTTATCTTCTCGCCTATCTTACTTATTCCTGGCAACAATTCTTTCATGTTATAATAAAGAGTAACAAGTTTCTTTTCAGCATTATAAATAAAAATCGGACGAGTGACGGGATAATTTATTTCTTTAGAAATATCCTCTAAGAAATTGTTATAAGCTTCTATCTGCAGTATAGGATATGGACGAGAAAGCCACCAATCAAATATTGCTTCTGATTTTTCTTCTTTTTTTAAGGTTGTTATTGGCCTGCTCTGTACAATATAGAACTTTCCTTGTTCGTATGCCCATTCTACATCAACTGGAAAACCATAATGTTTTTCTATTTTAATTATTAAATCTGCTAATTCAATTATCTTTTCTTTGTTCAAAGCTTGCTCTTTTCCTTTTTCTCCTAATTCCTTCCACTCGTTTCCCCCTTCTTTTTTTCTGTATAATGCTTTTTGCTGTTCACTGACATTTATATCTATTATATGCTTGTCTTGTTTATCTACAACATAACTGTCAGGAGTTATCTGGCCTGAAACAATTGCTTCTCCTAATCCAAAACCGGCTTCTATTATCAATTGATTATAATCTTGTGTTACCGGATGGACTGAAAAAGCGATTCCTGATTTTTCACTCTCAACCATTTTTTGGACAACAACAGCCACACTTATCTTGCTGTTGTTTAATTTCTGCTCAAATCTATAGAAAATTGCTCTTGGAGTAAATAAAGAAGCCCAACACTTCCTCACATTATCTAGAAGATTTTCCTTAGTAGTGTTCAGAAAAGACTCTAACTGGCCTGCCCAGGCTGCACTTGCGCTATCTTCGCTTGTTGCTGAGCTCCTAACTGCAACAAACTCGCATTTTAGTTGTTTAAAGCTTTTGTTTATTTCTTTTTCTATCTCTTTTGGGGCAGATTCGTTAAGAATCAGTGCCTGTATTTCTTCAGAAGCATTTTCTACTGTATGCATCTCTTTAATATCAACCTTGTCTAGGATGGCATCGATCTCCACATTAATATCGGTTATTTCAATAAATTTTTCAAAGGCATTAGAAAGAATGACGAATCCGGGAGGAACAGGAATTCCTGATTGAGTCATCTCGCCTAATGAGGCGCCTTTTCCTCCTGCAATAGAAACGTCTGCCTTATTTAAACGATTAAATTCTTTAATATACTCCATAGAACTACATGGAATACTGGTATAAAAATTTAATTAAAAATGAAATTAATCACATAACTAAACTCATTGCTTTAAGCTCTTGGTAGCTAAAAGTTTCTCCTTGTACCAAGGCTTCTCTTGCATCTGGAAGAGGAATGTTAAATCGTGTGTGGAAGACTCTGTATTTTATAGGGTCTATACTTATCTCTACATGATCTGTAGCTAATAGTCTGGAAGAATTAGCAATACCCCTAGAACGAGTATAAACTCCCATACAATCAACCCGGCTATGGGCTGGAGCTATGTAAACCACATCTAATGCGTCATCTTCAGAGCCCAAGGCTACAAGAATGCTTTTGTGTTCGTCTTGAAGATTTTCTGATTTTCTGAATAAAAAACCAATTCCATCTAAAGCCAATTCTTTCAAAGATGCTTCGAGCTGTTGTCTTTTATCTCCTATGGCCATCTTTAACTTAGAACTTTAGGTTTTAAAAATATTTATATATAGAGGAATATAGTTTATCATAGCTCAAAGTAAAAAAAGAGGAAAAATGAAGCTGCTTATTTTTGATTTTGATGGAACAATTGTAAATACCAAGGCTCTTTATTACAATGCGGTTTATAAGAATGTCAAGAGGTTTGGATACTCTTACAAGGATATAGACCGAGTAATTGACATGGGGGCAAATATGAGGCAAACCCTTAGGAAACTTGGGTTCAATACTTTAATCACTATTTTTCTGAAAAGAAGAGTCATGAAAGACGTTCTAAGAGACTTGCCAAAAGTGAAAAAATGCAAGGATGTGGATTCTATAAGAACTCTTCCGCAGGAAAAAATACTTGTTACTAACTCTTTGAAATCAGCAGTGTATCCTCTTTTAAAACACTTTAAACTAAAAAAGGAGTTCAAAAGAGTCTATGGCTTTGAGGATTTCATAGATAAAGGAAAATTCCTTAAAGAGTACATTGAAAAAAGAAAGCTGGATAAAAATAAAGTTTATTACATAGGCGACAGGACAGCAGATGTAAAGACAGCAAGGAAAGCTGGTTGTGTGAGTGTTATAATAACCGGAGAGTGCGCGTGGGATTCTAAAAAAGAGCTACTGAAAGAAGAGCCCGATTTTATAATTCATAGTATAAAAGACTTAAAAAAAATTATAAAATAGGATAAAATTAACCTTTTAAGAAATACCCTGTTATTTCTTTTATTGTATTTCCTGTTAAAAAGCCCTTAAAAAAGTTGTAGATTTGCGAGGCAAAAGAGAATGCTGCTTTTTCTGAATGTAAGGATTCTGGCTGTGACTGTATTGTTGAAGGAGCAGAGCTCCCCCCAATTCCTCCAGTGTATTCATAAGCTCCAATGTCCCATCCGCTTCCTTGCGGCCTTTTATTTACATAGAAGTCATAAGCGATGTCCAACTGGCCTAGACTGTTTAAAGAAGCGAACTCTTCATAGAAAGTAGTATTAAACAAGGCATAAACTTCGCTTAAATTACCATTATCTATTGCAGTGCTGTCAGCGTTTAATCTAAAATCCCTGATAAAGTTGCTATTAACTCTCCAATTGCAGAGAGACTTATCTCCTTGGATATCTTCATTAGTTGAAGGGCTGAAAACAATCCTGTCTTTTATTTTTCCTTTAGGGTCAGATATATAATTTTTAGTAACGCTACTGATTGTCCTTGGAATGCCATCGTAATTATACTCTAATTTATCTCCTATATTCCAATTAGAACCATTATTCATTAAAAGTTCATTTCTATTTGCAGAGGGGTAATACCAAATTGTTATATTAACTCCTGTTACAGTCGTTACCCTGGGGCAAGCAATATCTCTCTTTAAGGTTATTGTGTCGCCTGAAACACTGCCTACTCTCTGCCAATAACAATAGGGGCGTGTGCTGCTTCCTCCAGCTACACAGCCATTAGAGCAATTGGCTGCATTGTAAGCAACTTCTGGCATGTATTCAACAGAAATTCTATCATTATATTCTACGCCAAGAGCTTCAAAATTAGCTCCTGGAACAGTTATTTTAGTTGCATTGTTCTCTTTAGTTAGAACAAAGTCCTCTTTATTATATTGAAAGTAGCTTATTCTCTCGCAAAAAGCAGGCATATTAACAAGAGTTTCGTTGTAGATATTGTGATGATTAGAGCAGTTCCAAAGATTCCCTTTCAGATAGAAGGGCATGGTTGAAAAAGATATTATATTATTGGAACATTCTTTTGCTCCGCTTATACATGTTCCTACATCGTAAAAAGTGTTATCCACCACAACAGAACCTTTATTCTGATTTCCATCATCCAATATTGCGAACCCAGGAGTATCATAAATAAGATTTCCTACTACATAAGGCCTAGAAGGAGCAGTATATGGTGAAACGCCAATATCACTATCAAATATCTCATTAAATATTATCCAGATATTTTTATTGCTTGTGTCTCCTTCGTCATTAATCCTGATTGCGTCTGCATTCGAGCTGGATGAATCCCTATATCCATACATTTTATTTTGGGAAATAATAAAATCACTTATTACTTTAACATCGATTGCATTTTCCTTGTCATGGTGAAGCTCATTTCTTCCTATAAAAATATAACTTATATTTGTCCCGCCATGCCCTGCGTGAAATGAATCAACTATCCCGCGTATATGGTTATCAACAACCCAAATATTTTTTGTATAAGAAGATACTGCTACACCGACATGTCCTGAAGGAGTATCTGTATCTCCAAAAAGGTCAGCTGCATCATGAAGGTAGTTATTGTAAACAACAATATCATGACCCCAATTATCATGAGTATTATTACGGCTTTGGGATATGGAAATTTTACTGCCCCTTCCGTTGTATGCCTCACAATTTCTAATAGAGATATATTCATGGTAAGGATATTCATATCTAAAGTTAATAGTAATGTCATCAGTAGCAACATTTTCAAGTATCATATACTTTCCAACTGTCCAGATATCATTTTTAGTAAAAATAGGTTTTTCTAATTCGCTAAAGCCTCTCACAAACACAGGCATCTCTTTTGTTCCTTGTGAGTTTAAGATAACTGCGCCTCCAGAAACATAAGGCTTGGCTTTTGTGCCTCCATGTATTTCAATTATGCTGCCAGCTGTTAGATTCCCCGAAGGCGGTGCGCATCTTGGTTTGTCTACTGTTCCGTTATTATTAGTGTTAGTGCATGCAGGATTTGTATTATCAATATAATGTGTATAGAATCCCCCCTCAGAATTTTGAGTATAATTTAACTGAGGATTCCTGTTTGAAGGATTGTCATACATATGATAAGTTTCTTCGATTCCAAAAGTAGGTTTTGGGATTCCTATTGGTGGCTTCCATTCGCACTGCTTTTTGGTTTGATTGCAGATAAATCCCGGTCCTCTATAAGAACAGTCTGCGTCTGTATTGCAGGATTTTTCATTGACGCAATTTCCGCCTATACAGCTTTCGTTTGCTCCACACTCTGCACTTGTTAGGCATTTAACGCAACTTCCTGCTCCATTGCAGTATTTTGGAAGAATGCAGGCCTCATCATTTGCTCTAGCAGAAACCTGTGTTTGCCCGCAGCCATTTGTGCATGCAGGCTCGTAACAAACATTGTCTGCGCATCCAACAATATCTGCAGGACAATTTTCTCCTGCTGCGCATGTTCCATCACCGCAGACAACTGCAGTACACTTTCCACTCTGGCAATTCCCGCCAGTGCAAGAAGCTCCGCTGCTTTTGTTTAAATCATCCTGGCAGCTTACACTGTTGCCAGAGCAGGTTTCAACTGCATCACATTCACTTAGGTTGTTTCTGCATAAAGTTGTTGATAAATTATAAGCTACATAGCATTGTTTTATTGTTTGATTGCATAATCCTGTT
>Ga0105101_10000040_pt1 | contig 43373 bp, 39 predicted proteins | sample PPLLak21cMay2015_2_FD_87037 | JGI IMG/M metagenome (GOLD analysis project Ga0105101, IMG submission 87037) | Freshwater sediment microbial communities from Prairie Pothole Lake near Jamestown, North Dakota, USA - PPLs Lake P8 Core (1) Depth... | ecosystem: Environmental > Aquatic > Freshwater >... | reverse complement strand
CGTCTGGAAATAGTCCGGAAAGGTCTTGGCGACGCAGGAGGGGTTGTTGATCCGGACAGGCACGCCGCCGAGGGAGACGAGGGAGAAGCTCATCGCCATTCGGTGATCGTCGTAGGTGTCGATGGCGACGTTGGGCTTGAGGGGGGCGGGGGTGATACTTAGGTAGTCGCGACCTTCTTCCACGGATGCGCCGAGCTTGCGCAGCTCGGTGGCCATGGCGGCGATGCGGTCGGTTTCCTTAACGCGCCAGCTGCCGATGTTCCGGAGCTTGCTCGGGCCGTCGGCGAAGAGGGCGAGGACGGCGGCGGTCATGGCGGCATCGGGGATGTGGTTCATGTCCATGTCGATGGCGCGCAGCTTGCCCCTGCCCTTCACCTCGATGGCGTCGTCCTCGAGGGTGACTTTGGCGCCCATCTTTTCCAGGACCTCGGTGAAGCGCACGTCCCCCTGGATGCTCGAGCGGCCGACGCCCTCGACACGCACCGGGCCGCCGCCGAGCGCACCGGCGGCGAGGAAGTAGGAGGCGGACGAGGCGTCGCCTTCGACGAAGATCTTGCCCGGGCTCCTGTACATCGCCGACGGGATGCGGAACGAGCGCCACCCGTCCCGCGCGACCTCGACGCCGAAGCGGCGCATGACGTTGAGCGTGATCTCGACGTAGGGCTTCGAGATGAGGTCGCCCGCGATCTCGATGGTGGTTTCCTTCTGGAGAAGCGGCAGCGCCATCAGCAGCGCGGTGACGAACTGCGAGGACACGTCGCCCCGGACCTTGACCACGGAAGCATTGATCTTCGCGGGATGGATGGCGAGCGGCGGGAAGCCGTCCTTGCCGGCGTAGTCGATGCGCGCGCCGACGGCCCGCAGCGCATCCACCAGGTCGCCGATCGGGCGCTCGTGCATGCGCGCCACGCCGGAGAGGCGGTATTCACCGCCGGAGAGCGCGAGCGCGGCAGTGAGGGGGCGGAATGCCGTGCCGGCGTTGCCGAGCGAGAGCTCCGCCTGCTTCACCGGGAACACACCGCCGACGCCGACGACTTTTCCATGGAAAAACCTGACACCAAGAGCAGACAGCGCGTCGCGCATCACTCGCGTGTCGTCGGCGTCGAGGAGGCCGGTCACCTCGGTCTCGCCCCCGGCGAGCGCGGCGAGCAGCAGCACGCGGTTGGAGATGCTCTTCGAGCCCGGGAGCCGCACCGTGCCCGCGGCGCGGCGCGCCGGCTTCAGCTCGAGCGAATCCATCGGTCGCGCGCCTCGCGCGCCTCGGCGAAGAGCTTCTCGAGGCCTGCGGGGTCGTCGAGCAGGCGCTTTACCTCTTCCAGCTTCCCCGTGAATTTGTTCAGCTCGAGAAGCAGCTGATCCTTGTTGGCCGCGCAGATGTCGCGCCACATCTCGGGGTGGCTGGAGGCGATGCGCGTGAAGTCGCGGAAGCCGCCGGCGGCGAAGGAGAAGAGCTGCTCGGAGTTCTTGCGCCCCGCCACCTCGTGCACCAGCGCGAAGGCGAGGAGGTGCGGCAGGTGGCTCACTGCCGCGAGCACGGCGTCGTGCTCGTCCGCCGGCATGCGCGAGAGCCTGGCGCCGCAGGCGGCCCACGCGCGCTCGACCTTGGCGATGGCCTGCGGGGAGTTCTCTTCGAGCGGCGTGAGGACGACACGCCGGTTCTGGAAGAGCTCGGCGCTCGCCGCCGCGGCGCCGCTCTTCTCCGCGCCGGCGATGGGATGCGCGGGGACGAAGCGGGCAATGCCGCTGCCGAGCGCCTTGCGCGCGGCGGCGATGACGTCGCGCTTGGTGCTGCCGCCGTCGGTGATCAGCGCCTTGGAATCCTTCAGCGCGGCAAAGACGGACGGGAATTGAGCCACCGGCGTGGCGACGAGGACAAGGTCCGCGTCTTTCGCCGCCATTGCGGCGTCGGGGGCGATCGAATCGATGATGCCGCGCTCGCGCGCGACCTGCAGGTTCTGCTTGCTGCGCCCGACGCCGGCGACGTGCGAGACCGCCTTGGCCTTCTTCAGCGCCAGGGCGAAGGAGCCGCCGATGAGACCGACCCCGATGACCGCAAGCTTCATTCCTTGACGCTGGCGGCAAGCGCGGCGAGGAACTTGTCGTTCTCCGCGGCGGTGCCGATGGTGATGCGCAGGTGCTCCGGCAGGCCGTAGCCGCCGCCGACCGGGCGCACGATGACGCCGCGCTTGAGGAGCTTCTTGTAGACCTCGGCTGCCTTGCCCACGCGCACGGTGATGAAGTTGCCGTGCGAGGGGATGTAGTCGAGGCCCAGGCGCTTCGCGCCTTCCTCGATCTGGCGCATGCCCTGCAGGTTCTCCGCGTAGCTGCGCGCCACGAACTCCATGTCGTCGAGCGCGGCGACGGCGGCGGCGAGCGCCATGCTGTTGACGTTGAAGGGCTGGCGCACCCGGTTCATCACGTCGGCCACCGAGGGATGCGCGAGCGCGTAGCCCACGCGCAGGCCGGCGAGGCCGTAGGCCTTGGAGAAGGTGCGGGTGATGACGAGGTTCGGATGGCGCTTGATCAGCTTGAAGCTGTCGGAGCGCAGGTCCTGCGGCAGGTATTCGTTGTACGCCTCGTCGATCACCACCAGCACGCGCTCGGGCACGCGCTTCAGGAACGCCTCGATGTCCTCGTGGCGCGCGAAGGTGCCGGTGGGGTTGTTCGGGTTGGCGATCCAGGCGACGTAGGTCTCGTCATCGATGGCCTTCGCCATCGCCTCGAGGTCGTGCGCGTAGTTCTTCGCCGGCACGACGATCGGGCGCGCGCCGCGCGACTGCGTCGCGAGCGGGTAGACGGCGAAGCAGTGCTGCGAGAAGACGGCGGCGCGGCCCGGCCCGAGGAAGGCGGAGGCGACGAGCTCGAGCACGTCGTTCGAGCCGTTGCCGAGCACGATCGAGCCCATGTCGACGCCGTAGCGCCTGGAGAGCTTCTGCTTCAGCTCGAAGCCGTTGCCGTCGGGATAGCGCGCGATCTCGCCGATCGCGGCCTCGATCGCGGCGCGCGTGCGCGGGCCGATGCCGCGCGGGTTCTCGTTGGAGGCGAGCTTGATGATCGCCGCCTCCTGGAGGCCCATCTCGCGGGCGAGCTCGGAGATCGGCTTGCCGGGCTGGTAGGGCGCGATCGAGCGCACGTAGGACGGCGAGAGCTCGCAGGGATCCATCATCATAGGGTGGCCGGGTAGGAGCCGAGGACCTTCACGAAGGGCGCCTTGTCGCGCAGCGCCGCAAGCGCGCGCGCGACGGCGGCATCCTTCTGGTGGCCCTCGAGGTCGATGAAGAAGAAATATTCCCACAGCGAGGCGCGCGTGCGCAGCGGCCGCGACTCGATGCGGGTCATGCTGACGCGGTGCTCGGCGAGCGGCGTGAGCAGCACGTGCACCGCCCCGGGCTTGTTCTCCGCCGACAGGACGAGCGAGGTGCGGTCGCGCCCGGTGGGCCCGGGCTCGAGCTTGCCGAGCACGAGGAAGCGCGTGGTGTTGTTCGGATCGTCCTCGATCGAGCGCGCGAGCACCTTGAGCCCGTAGCGCTCCGCCGCGGCCTCGCCGGCGATCGCCGCCGCGCCTTCCTCGCGCGCGGCGCGCTGCGCCGCCTCGGCGTTGGAGGCCACGGGGATGCGCTCGACCGCGGGCAGGTTCTGCGCCAGCCACGCGTTGCACTGGCCGAGGGATTGGGAGTGCGAATAGATCTTCCGGATGACGGATACCTTTTCCGCTTTGGAAAGCAAATTCTGCTCTATCCGCAATTCGATCTCGCCGCAGATCTTGAGCGGCGTCGCGACGAGCAGGTCGAGCGTGCGCCCGACCGCGCCCTCGCTGGAGTTCTCCACCGGCACCACCGCGAACTGCGCCGCGCCCGACTCGCAGCGGCGGAAGGCATCGTCCACCGAGGCGAAGGGCAACGCCTCGATGGCCTGGCCGAAGTGCTTGCGCACCGCCTGCTCGCTGAACGTGCCCTCCGGGCCGAGGTAGGCGACGCGGATCGCTTCCTCCAGGCCGCGGCACGCGGAGATGATCTCGCGGAACACCGCGGCAAGTCGTTCAGAAGATAGAACACCCTTCTGCCTCGAAATTCGGCCGAGGATCTCGGCTTCGCGCTCCGGCCGGTAGGCGGGCGCGCCGCCCTTCAGCGCGCCGATCCTCTGCGCCGCCGTGGCGCGCCGCTGCAGCAGCGCGACGAGCTCGTCGTCGAGCCTGTCGATCTCGGCGCGCAGCTTCTCAATGTCGTCAGCCATTGATTTCGTCAGCCGTGCACGGGCAGGTAGCGCACGGTGAGCACGCCGCTCAGTCCCGAGAGCTCCTCCAGCGCTGGCGCCGGCACCGGGCTATCGGTGTCGACCAGCGTGTACGCCATCTCTCCCTTGGACTTGTTCAACATGTTGTGGATGTTGATTTTGCGCTTGCCGAGGCAGTGCGAGATGCGCCCCAGCATGTCGGGCACGTTGGCGTTGGCGATGGCGAGGCGGTAGGGCGCCTCGCGCGGCAGCTGCGCGTCGGGGAAGTTGACCGCGTTCTGCAGGTTGCCGTGCTCGAGGTACTCGCGCAGCTGGTCGACTACCATGACCGCGGAATTGTCCTCCGCCTCGCCGGTCGAGGCTCCCAGGTGCGGCAGCGCGATCACGCCGGGCCGGCCGATCAGCGCCGCGCTCGGGAAGTCGGTGACGTACCACTTCAGCCGCCCGCTCTCGAGGGCCTCGAGCACCGCCGCGTCCTCGACCACCCCTTCGCGCGAGAAATTGAGCAGCACCGCGCCGTGGCGCAGGTGCGCGATGTTCTTCGCGTTGACCATGTGGCGCGTCTTGTCCACGAGCGGCACGTGCAGGCTGACGAAGTGGCTCGCCTTGAGGAGCTCGTCGATCGAGGCTGCGCGGCGCACCTGCGACGGCAGGCTCCAGGCCGCCTCCACCGTGATGTGCGGGTCGTGGCCGAGCACGTTCATGCCGAGGCGGATCGCCGCGTCGGCAACCAGGCTGCCGATCTTGCCCAGGCCGATGACCCCCAGCGTGTGGCCGGGCAGCTCGAACCCTGCGAACTCTTTCTTCCCGGATTCGATCGTCTTGTCCAGCTCGGGGGAAGCTTTCTGTTGAGAAACGAATTCAAGAGCGGGCGGCAGATTGCGCGCGGCCATGAGCATGCCGGCGAGCACCAGCTCCTTCACCGCGTTGGCATTGGCGCCGGGGGCGTTGAACACCGGGATGCCGCGCTTGGAGAGCGCCGGGACCGGGATGTTGTTGACGCCCGCGCCGGCGCGGCCGACCGCGCGCAGCGACGGGCCGAACTCGTACTTGTGCAGGTCCTGCGAGCGCACCAGGATCGCCCACGGGTCCTTCGACTCCTTCACCACCGAGTAGATCTCGGCAGGGAAGCGCTTCAGCCCGACCTGGGCGACGTTGTTGATCACCAGGATCTCGCACTTCTTCCTAGGCATGTGTCTTTTCGAAATCCTTCATGTACTGCACCAGCGCCTGGACCCCTTCGATGGGCATGGCGTTGTAGATCGAGGCGCGCATGCCGCCCACCGAGCGGTGGCCCTTCAGCTGCACCATGCCCCGCTTCGCCGCGCCTTTCAGGAATTCCTCGTCCAGCCTGGCATCTTTCAGGGTGAAGGGGACATTCATCCTCGAGCGGTCTTCCTTCGCCACCGGGTTCGCGTAGAACTGGCTGGAATCGAGCACGTCGTAGAGCAGCTTTGCCTTGGCGACGTTGCGGTTCTCGATTTCCTTCAGGCCGCCGAGAGCCTTCAGCCACTTGAAAACCAGACCGGCGATGTACATCGCGTAGGTGGCGGGCGTGTTGAGCATCGAGTCGGCGTCGGCCTGCAGCTTGTAGTCCATCACCGTCGGCGTGCCCTTCTGGGCGTGGCCGATGAGGTCGTCGCGCACGATGACGAAGGTGAGCCCGGCGGGACCGGCGTTCTTCTGCGCGCCGGCGTAGATCAGGCCGAACCTCGAGACGTCGAGGGGGCGGGAGAGGAAATGGGAGGAGGCATCGGCCACCAAGGGAACCTGGGTGGACGGAACCGCGTGAAATTCGACCCCGCCAATGGTCTCGTTCGAGCAGTAGTGGACGTACGCGGCGTCCGGCCGCACATTCCATTTCTTCGGGGCGTAGGTGAAGTTCTTGTCTTCGGATGAGGCGGCGATGGCGACGTCGCAGTAGTTCTTCGCCTCCTTTACCGCCTTCTTCGACCATTCGCCGGTGACGACGTAGTCGGCGCTTCCCTTGCCGCGCAGCAGGTTCATCGGCACCTGGGCGAATTGCAGCGTCGCCCCGCCCTGCAGGAACAGCACCTTGTAGTTCGCCGGGATCGCCAGCAGCTCGCGCAGGTCGCGCTCGGCCTCGGCGGCGATGGACATGAATTCCTTGCCGCGGTGGCTCATCTCCATGACGCCGGTGCCGCTGCCGTGCCAGTCGAGCATCTCGTCGCCGGCACGGGAAAGGACTTCCGCGGGCAGCATCGCCGGCCCGGCGCTGAAGTTGAAAATCCGCGACATCAGTGGACCGTCGGGGGCGGCTCCGCGGGGGCGGGCGGCGGCTCGTCGTGGACATCGCCGTTGCCGCCGTTGCCATTGCCGCCGTTGCCGTTGCCGAGGTCGCGCTCCTCGATGCGCTCCATGCCGGCGAGCTTCTCGCCGTCGCCGAGCGCGATCAGGGTCACGCCCTGCGTGGAGCGGCCCTGCTCGCGGATCTGCGCCACCAGCGTGCGAATCAGCACCCCGCCGGTGGAGATGAGCATCACCTCGTCGTTGTCGTCGACCAGCACCGCGCCGACCACCGGCCCGTTCCGCTCGGAGCTCTGGATCGCGATCACGCCCTGGCCGCCGCGGCCGTGGCGCGGGTACTCGCCGATCGGCGTGCGCTTGCCGAAGCCGTTGGCGGTCGCGGTCAGCACCGACTTGGATTCATCGTTCGCCGCCAGCATGCACACCACGCGCGCGCCGGCGCCCAGGCGCATGCCGCGCACGCCGGTGGCCTGGCGGCCCATCGGACGCACCTCGGTCTCGGGGAAGCGCACCGCCTTGCCGTCGGAGGAGAACATCATCGCGTCGTACTTGCCGTCGGTGAGCGCCGCGCCCACGAGGTAGTCGCCTTCGTCCAGCCCCACCGCGATGATGCCGCTCGGGCGCGGGCGGGAGAAATCGGCGAGCGGGGTCTTCTTCACCGTGCCCTGCGAAGTCGCCATGAAGACGTAGTGGTTCTCGTCGAACTCCTTGACCGGGACTACCGCGGTGATCTTCTCGCCCTCTTCGAGCGGGAACATGTTGACGATGGGCTTGCCGCGCGCGGCGCGGCTGCCGGCCGGCACCTCGTAGACCTTGAGCCAGTACAGCCGCCCGCGGTCGGAGAAGCACAGCAGGTAGTCGTGCGAGTGCGCGACGAAGAGGCGCTCGATGAAGTCGTCCTCCTTCATCGCCGTGGCGCTGCGCCCGCGGCCGCCGCGGCGCTGCGCGCGGTAGTCGGCAAGCGGCTGCGACTTCACGTAGCCGCCGTGCGAGAACGTGACCACCATGTCCTGCGGCGCGATCAGGTCCTCGATGGAGATGTCCTCGGCCACCGTGACGAGCTCGCTCTTCCTCTTGTCGCCGAACTCCTCCTTCAGCCGCGCCAGCTCCTCGCCGATGATCTTCGTGATGCGCGCCGGCTTCGCCAGGATGTCGAGGAGGTCGGTGATGGTGTCGATCACCTCGCGGTACTCGTCGCGGATCTTGTCCTGCTCGAGCCCGGTCAGGCGGCGCAGCTGCAGGTCGATGATCGCCTGCGCCTGCTCGTCCGAGAGGTGGTAGCCGTCCGCCTTCAGGCCGTACACCTCGGACAGGCCTTCGGGCCGGTACTGCGCGGCGCCCGGGCCGACCATCTTGCTGACGAGGTCGGAGGGCCAGGGCCGCGCCATCAGCGCGCGCTTCGCCTCCGCCGCGTTGGGCGCCTTCTTGATCAGCTCGATGACGGCGTCGACGTTCGAGAGCGCCACCGCCAGGCCTTCCAGCACGTGGCCGCGCTCGCGGGCCTTGCGCAGCTCGAATACCGTGCGCCGGGTCACCACCTCGCGCCGGTGCGAGATGAAGGACTCGATCAGCTCCTTCAGGTTGAGGATCTTCGGCTGCCCCTCGACCAGCGCCACCATGTTCATGTGGAAGCTGTCCTGGAGCTGCGTCATCTTGTAGAGGTTGTTCAGCACCACGTCGGGGATCTCGCCGCGCTTGAGCTCCAGCACGGCGCGCATGCCCGACTTGTCGGACTCGTCGCGGATGTCGGAGATGCCCTCCAGCCGCTTCTCGGTGACCAGCTCGGCGATCTTCTCGAGCAGCACCTTCTTGTTCACCTGGTAGGGCAGCTCGTCGACGATGATCGCCTGGCGGTCGCCCTTGCCGATCTCCTCGAAATGCGTGCGCGCGCGCATCACCACGCGGCCGCGCCCGGTGCGGTAGCCCTCGTGCACGCCGGAGAGGCCGTAGATGATGCCGGCGGTCGGGAAGTCCGGCGCCGGCATGAGCTTGATCAGCTCCTCGATCGCGCCGTGCGGGCTCGCGAGGACATGCAGGCAGGCGTCGACCACCTCGCCGAGGTTGTGCGGCGGGATGTTGGTGGCCATGCCCACGGCGATGCCCGAGGAGCCGTTGACGAGCAGGTTCGGCACGCGCGAGGGCAGCACCGCGGGCTCGAGCTCCTTGCCGTCGTAGTTCGGGCCGAAGTCGACGGTCTCGCTCTCGATGTCGGCGAGCAGCTCGGAAGCGAGCTTCTCGAGCCGGCACTCCGTGTAGCGGTAGGCGGCCGCCGAGTCGCCGTCGACCGAGCCGAAGTTGCCCTGGCCGTCGATCAGCGGGTAGCGCATGGAGAAGTCCTGCGCCATGCGCACCAGCGCCTCGTAGGTGGCCGTGTCGCCGTGCGGGTGGTACTTGCCCAGCACCTCGCCGACGATGCGCGCGCACTTGACGTAGGGCCGGTTCCAGACGTTGTTCGCCTCGTGCATCGCGTACAGCACCCGACGGTGCACCGGCTTCAGGCCGTCCCGGACGTCGGGCAGCGCGCGCCCCACGATCACGCTCATCGCGTAATCGAGGTAGGAGCGCCGCATCTCCTCCTCGAGGCTGATCGGGAGGATTTCTTTAGCGAAGGATTCCATAGCCGGAGAGGCCGAAATTTTATCACGCAACCCTGCGTTTTCCCTCGCAAAACGCTTGCCTTTTGCCTCTGCTTCGCCTTAAATTGCGCGAGTTCCAAAGAGAACAATCGGGAGGACACAGGAATGCATACCAGAACACTCGCCGCGGCCGTCTCCATCGCCGCGCTCGTCGTTGCCGGCTGCGCCACCGAGCCGGAAAAGCCCGCGCCGAAGCCGGCGCCCGCCGCGCCCGCGCCCGTGGCGCGTCCTGCTCCTGCTCCTGCTCCTGCTCCCGCGCCTGCACCCGCGCCGGTGGCGAAGCCCGAAGCGCCCAAGCCGGCGCCGCCGAAGCCGATCAGCCTCGCCTCGACCGAGCTCTTCGAGTTCAACAAGGCGACGCTCACGCCCGAGGCGCGCACCAAGCTCGACAGCGAGGTGATCGGCAAGCTGAAGGGCCTGACCTCGATCAAGTACATCATCGTCAACGGCCACGCCGATCGCCTGGGCTCGCCGCAGTACAACCAGGCGCTCTCCGAGAAGCGCGCCGAGGCCGTGCGCGCCTACCTGGTCTCCAGGGGCGTCGACGCCTCGGGAATCGAGACGCTGGGCTTCGGCAAGACGCTGCCGGTGAAGTCCTGCCCCGACCAGAAGGACCGCAAGTCGCTCATCGAGTGCCTGGCGCCCAACCGCAGGGTCGTGGTCGAAATACAGGGCATGCCAAGATAGCGGCACCCTTCCTCCTTCGCGCCCGCTGGGTGGTGCCGGTCGAGCCGGCGGGCGCGGTGCTCGAAGATCACGCCGTCGCGGTGCGCGACGGCAGGATCGAGGCGCTCCTCCCGGCCGGCGCCGCGGCGGCCGCCTACCCCGGCTACGAGACGCTGGACCTGCCGGGACACGTCCTCATCCCCGGCCTGGTCAACGCGCATACCCACGCCGCGATGTGCCTCATGCGCGGCATGTCGGACGACCTGCCGCTCATGCGCTGGCTGCAGGAGCACATCTGGCCCGCCGAGCAGAAGCACGTCTCGCCCGAGTTCGTGCGCGACGGCACGCTCCTCGCCTGCGCCGAGATGCTGCGCGGCGGGGTCACCTGCTTCAACGACATGTACTTCTTTCCCGAGGCCTCGCTCGAGGCGGCGGCCGCGGCGCGCATGCGCTCGGCCCAGGGCATCATCACCATCGAGTTCCCCTCCGCCTACGCCTCCGACGCCGCCGACTACCTGGCGCGCGGCCTCGCCGTCCGCGACCGCTGGCGCGACGAGCCGCTCGTCTCGTTCTGCCTCGCGCCGCACGCCCCCTACACGGTGTCCGACGCGAGCTTCCGGCGCATCGCCGCCCTCGCCGCCGAGCTCGACCTGCCGGTGCACGTGCACCTGCACGAGACCGCGGACGAGGTCGAGCGCTCGGTCGCCGAGCACGGCGTGCGCCCGCTCGAGCGCTTCCGCCGCCTCGGGCTGCTCGGGCCGGGCCTCATCGCCGTGCACGCCGTGCACCTCGAGCCGGCCGAGATCGAGCTGCTTGCCCGCCACGGCTGCTCGGTCGCGCACTGCCCCTCGTCGAACCTCAAGCTGGCCAGCGGCTTTTCACCCGTGAATGATCTTCTGAAGAAAGGCGTGAACGTCGCCATCGGCACCGACGGCGCCGCGAGCAACAACCGCCTCGACATGTTCCAGGAGATGCGCACCGCGGCGCTGCTCGCCAAGGCGGTCGCGCGCGACGCCGAGGCCATGCCCGCGCACGTGGCGCTGCACGCGGCCACGCTGGGCGGCGCGCGCGCGCTGGGCATCGACAGCGTCGCCGGCTCGATCGCGCCGGGCAAGGCGGCGGACCTGGCGGCGGTCGACCTGCGCGCGCCGGAGCTCGAGCCCTGCTACGACGTGATTTCTCACCTCGTTTATGCCGCCGGGCGGGAAAATGTCTCGCACGTGTGGGTGGCGGGAGAGCTGCTGATGCAGGAGCGCGAGCTCGTGAATCCCGTGCTCCGGGCTTTGCACAGCCGGGGGCAGGTATGGCAGAATGCCCTCAAGAAGCACGCAGACTCTTGACGCAAAAAAGGAATCCAGAAAGGGAGGATGTCATGATCAAGAACGCCTGGTTGCTCGTCTTCGCGCTCGCCTTCGCGGCCGGATGCGCAACCCAAGAAGCGCCCAAACCCGCTCCCGCTCCCGCTCCGGCCCCCGCGCCCGCGCCGGCACCCGCGCCGGAAGCGCGTCCTGCCCCGCCGGCCCCGGCGCCCGCGCCCAAGCCCGCGCCGAAGCCGATGGCCGAGAAAGTCACCTTCGCCGCCGACGTCCTGTTCGACTTCGACCGCGCGGTGATCAAGCCCGACGGCAAGTCGAAGCTCGACGACCTGTCGAGCAAGATGAAGGGCATTGACCTCGAAGTGGTGATCGCGATCGGCCACGCCGACCAGATCGGCACGCCCGCCTACAACCAGGCGCTCTCCGTGCGCCGCGCCGAGGCGATCAAGGCCTACCTCGTGTCGAAGGGTGTGGCAGCCAACCGCGTCTACACCGAAGGCAAGGGCGAGACCCAGTCCGTGACCGCCGGCAAGTGCAAGAGCATGGGCAAGGAGCACCGCACCAACAAGAAGATGGTCGAGTGCCTGCAGCCCGACCGCCGCACCGAGATCGAAGTCATCGGCTCGCGCAAGCAGTAGAAACGCCGCGTAGAAACGCCGCGTAGGCGCTCTGCCCGAAAAATGCCCCGCATCGCGGGGCTTTTTTTTTGGCAGAATCGCCTGCATGAGCAACGTCGATCAGGCGGAGATCGAGAAGTTCGACAGCCTCGCGCACCGCTGGTGGGACCCCGCCGGCGAGTTCAAGCCGCTGCACGACATCAACCCGCTGCGCCTCGCGTGGATCGAGCGGCACCTGCCGCTCGCGGGCAGCCGGGTAATCGACGTCGGCTGCGGCGGCGGCATCCTCGCCGAGAGCATGGCGCGCGGCGGCGCGCAGGTGACCGGCATCGACCTCTCGGAGAAGGCACTTCGCGTTGCCGAATTGCATCTGGGAATTTCCAACCTGAAGATTTCCTATCAGAGAGCGGAAGTCGAACCCTTCGCCGCCGCCCATGCGGGCGAGTTCGACGCGGTCACCTGCATGGAGCTGCTCGAGCACGTGCCGCAGCCCGCCGGCATGGTCGCGGCCTGCGCGCGCCTGGTGCGTCCCGGCGGGCAGGTGTTCTTCTCCACCATCAACCGCAACGCCAAGGCCTACCTCTTCGCCGTGGTCGGCGCGGAATACGTGCTCGGGCTGCTGCCGAAGGGCACGCACGACTACCAGCGCTTCATCAGGCCCTCCGAGCTCGCGCGCTGGAGCCGCGATGCCAACCTGCGCGTCGAGGAAATGATCGGCATGACCTACAACCCCCTTACGCAGCGCTACAGCCTCGGCGCCGACTGCGACGTGAACTACCTCGTGAGGTGCAGCCGCAATGCCTAGCCGCGCCGTCCTCTTCGACCTCGACGGCACGCTCGCCGACACCGCGCCCGACCTCGGCGCGGCGCTGAACCGGCTGCGCGCCGAGCAGAGCCTGGAGCCGCTTCCCCTGGAGCGCCTGCGGCCGTTCGCGTCCGCGGGCGCGCGCGGCCTGGTGCACGTCGGCTTTGGCATCAAGCCCGGCGACGGCGAGTACGCGTCGCTCCGCGAGGCCTTCCTCGAGTACTACCGCGACCGCACCTGCATCGACACGAGGCTTTTCCCCGGCATCGCCGAGCTCCTCGAGGCGCTCGCGGCACGCGAGATCAGGTGGGGCATCGTCACCAACAAGGCGACACGCTTCACCGACAGGATCGTCTCCAGGCTCGATCTCAAGCCCGATTGCGTCGCCTGCGGGGACACCACGCCGCACCTGAAGCCGCATCCGGCCGCGCTGCTGCACGCCGCCGAGCAGCTCGGTCTCGCGCCGAAGGAGTGCATGTACCTCGGCGACGACCTGCGCGACATCCAGGCCGCGCGCGCCGCCGGCATGCGCCCGATCGCGGTCGACTGGGGCTATCACCATCCCGAGAACGGCGGCCCGGATACCTGGCAGGCGGATGCCGTGATCGCCCGGCCGCAGGAGCTGATCGCGCTGCTGTGAAAGCCATCGACCACACGTTCGCCGAGATCGAGCTGCCCGATCCCGTGCCCGCCGGCCGCGACCTGCTGGTGAAGGTGGAAGCGGTCTCGGTCAACCCGGTGGACACCAAGCAGCGCAAGCTCGGCTCGCCGACGCCGAAAGTGCTCGGCTGGGACGCCGCGGGCATCGTGCAGGCGGTGGGGCCGCAGGTGAGCCTCTTCAAGCCCGGCGACGCGGTGTACTACGCCGGGGACGTGACGCGCCCCGGCTGCGACAGCGAGCTGCACCTCGTCGACGAGCGCATCGTCGGCCGCAAACCGAAGAGCCTCGACTTCGCGCAGGCCGCGGCCATCCCGCTCACCGCGATCACCGCCTGGGAAGCTTTTTTCGACAGGTTGAAGGTCCAAAACAACAAGACCATTCTGATCATCGGCGGCGCCGGCGGCGTCGGCTCGATCGGCATCCAGCTCGCCAAGGGCGCCGGCCTCACCGTCGTCGCCACCGCCTCGCGCCCCGAATCGATCGCCTGGGTGAAGAGCCTCGGCGCCGACCAGGTGCTCGACCATCGCCGCGACCTGCCGCAGCAGCTGCAGGCGCTCGGGCGCAAGCATGTCGACTACATCGCCTGCTTCAACGACCTCGACCCGCACTGGGCGGCGATCGGCGAGATGATCGCGCCGCAGGGCGGCATCGTCGCCATCGTCGGCAACCAGAAGCCGCTGCCGATGGACACCGTGCGCATGAAGAGCGCCACGCTGTGCTGGGAGCTGATGTTCACCCGGCCGCGCTTCCAGACCCCCGACATGATGGAGCAGCATCGCCTGCTGAACGAGGTCGCCGCGCGCCTGGACGCCGGCAAGCTGCGCGGCACCCTGCGCGAGACGCTCTCGCCCATCAACGGCGCCAACCTGCGCAAGGCGCACGAGCGGCTGGAATCGGGAACCATGATCGGAAAACTGGTTCTAAAGGGGTGGCATTGATAGAATGCGCACTGATTCACACACGATTCCGGGGGCGACCTGGTTTCGACGTGGGCAACGAAGCAGCGCAGGGCATGCCGAGGACCAGATCACCTCGTAAATCCATTCTGGAAACACTACAAACGCCAACGACGAGCGTTTCGCTCTAGCCGCCTAACACCGGCTGGACGCTGCACTGGTTTGCTGATGGACCAGGCCTGAGGGCAGGCAAGGCGCAAGCCGAGCCTGCACGAAGGTGCAGCGTCATTCACATCAGCCTCTCTCCCGGGCTTGGCCGCTTGGCCCAGGGGATCCGTCGAAGCGGCTAGCCGAGCGTCAGCCTGCCGGTTGGCGGACGCAAAGCGAAGGCATTAAAAGACCAGGCTAAGCATGTAGTCCTGACTGATTAGGGTCCATGGACGCGGGTTCAATTCCCGCCGCCTCCACCAACTCCACGGCCGCCAAGAGCGGCCGTTTTCTTTTCGGGCGATCGCCGCGTTCATGCGTTGAGCTTCACTGGGCCGCCGATCGCGCGCCATGCGAAGTGCCCGCCCTTCATGTACTTCGCATCGAAGCCCTGCTCGCGAAGCGCGACGGCGGTCTGGCAGCCGATGTGGAAGCCGTAAACGCAGTACACGACGACCGGCTCGCTCTTCGAGAGCTCCGCTGCCCATTCCTGCACGCGCTCGGGGTCGCGCCAGGTCGCGCCCTCGATGATGTCCTGCGTGCGGGAGACGTAGTGTTTCGGCCGGGCGTCGATGAATTGCACCTTCCGCCCGGCCTCGATCATGGCCTTCACTTCCTCCGCCGCCACGCCCGGCACGTCGCCGAACTCCTTCTGCTCAAGCGGTCGTAGCGGCTCGACCTTGGCCGCGTCCTCGTAGCGCGTCGCAACGCCCTTCCAGTCGATGTTGCGCAGGAAGGTGTCCACGTATGCACCGACGTTCGCGCCGAAGTCCATGTGGTAGGAGTGCTCGTACATGTCCATCGCGAGAATCGGCACGCCGCTCGCCACGTTCTGGCTGTGGTCGGCGGCGAACTGGTTCATGAGGCGCCGCTCGCGCGGCACGTAGGTGAGGAGCACCCAGCCCGAGCCGCCGCCGAGCGCTCTGCCCATCGCCGCGAACTCGGCCTTCCAGCGGTCGAGCGAGCCGAAGTCGCGGGCGAGGACGTCGCCGAACGCGCCGGGGGCGCGGCCGTCGCCGCCGAGGCTCGCGAAGTACAGCTCGTGCAGGATCACGGAGTTGAGCGCGACCAGTTCCTCCCGCTTGAGCCCGTTCAGGTTGAAGCCGGGCAGGCTCGCGAAGTCGGCGCCCTCGAGCTGCGCCGTGATGGCGTTCAGCCGCCGCAGCGCGCCGCCGTAGTTGTTCTCGTAGTGGCTCTCGATCAGCTTCGCCGACAGGCCGTTCAGGAGCCAGGGACGGCAGTGCAGCGGCTTCAGGGCGTAGCGCATATCGATTCCCTCCGGGTCAGATGACGAGGCGCGAGCGCGCGAGGATGCCGAGCACTCCGCCGCCGAAGGCGGCGGGCAGCGCAGGCAGCTTCCACAGCACGAGGCCGGCGATCGTGGCAACGAGCAGCACGCCGGTGAAGGCGTCCGGCGCCGCAGTCGGTGCGAGGTGCAGGACGGTGAGCGCGATCGCTCCCACCACCGCCGGGCCGACGCCGCGCATCGCCGCGCGCACCCACTTCAGGGCGCGCCAGCGCTCCAGCCAGGGCAGGATCGAGAGCATGAGCACGAAGGACGGCAGGAAGATGGCCGCCGTCGCCACCGTGGCGCCGGCGACGCCGGCAACCTTGTAGCCGACGAACGCCGCGAGCGTGATTACCGGTCCCGGCGTCGCCTGCCCGATCGCCAGGCCTTCGAGGAACTCCTCGGCGGAGATCCAGTGCAGCTGGTTCACGACCTGATCCTGGATGAAGGCGATGATCGTGAGCCCGCCGCCGAAGGTCAGCGCGCCGACTTTGAAGAAGAACAAGCCGAGGTCCCACAGCCCGGTGCCCGCCGCCGCGCCGGCGGAGGCGCCGGGAGGCGAAGCGGCCGCCAGGTGCTCCGCCGCCGCGAGCGCGAGCACCACCGCGCCGGCGATCAGGCCCTCACGCAGCGAATGATGCACCGCCACGCCGATGCACCCGGCAAGAAGGAAGGCCACGGCCGGGCCGAGCGGCGAGAAGGCGAGCGCCGCGACCGCCGCCAGGGCCATCAGGATCGCGAAGCGGTCCTTGATCGCGTTGCGGCCGAGCCGCCACACGGCGACGGCGAAGATGCCGAGCACCACCGGCCCAAGGCCGTAGAACGCATCGCGCATGAACGGCAGTGCGCCGTAAGCCGAATGCAGGGCTGTCAACGCGAGCATGATCGCGAATGCCGGCAGGATGAAGCCCACGCCGGCGAGCACACCGCCCCAGAGGCCGGCGCGCTGGTAGCCGGTGAAGACGCACATCTGCAGGGCGGTCGCGCCCGGCAGCGCCTGCACCAGCGCCATGCCTTCGACGAAGCGCTCCTTGGAGAGCCAGCGGCGCCGTTCCTGCACTTCGGATTGGATCAGGCCCCAGATGGCAGCGACGCCGAACCCCAGCGCGCCGATCTTGAGGAATACCCCGAGAACCTCGAGGCGACGGCGACCGATGCTCGGGAGTCCTGCTTGCGTTCCGTTGCTCATACACACTCCTCCCCGGAAGGGGTTGGAGCAGCCTTGAGACGGAAGCGTCTTGACTACCGGGTGTCTGCACGGGACCCGGCCGGGGGTGATCCCCGCTTCGAACCGACAGTAGGACGCCGCGCCGGCGGCGTCAACGGCTCCTTGTACTTTTCATTACTTTCGTGTGATACATGTAACGCATGAGCGACCTTGCCGTCCTCGTGCTCAGCCTGCCGACGCGCAACTCCACGCTGCGCATGCGCTTGTGGCGAGCCCTGAAGCAGACCGGCTGCGTCGTGCTGCGCGACGGCGTGTATGTGCTGCCGGCGACCGCGTCGAGCTACGCGGCGCTCTCGAGGCTCGAGTCCGACATCCATTCGCACGGCGGGCTCGCCATGACGCTCGAGGTAAAGGCAAGGAGCGAGGACCAGCTCGCGGAGCTGCGCAGGCGCTTCGATCGCGGCCGCGAATACGGCGCCATGGTCCGCAGAATCGGGCTGGCAAAGGCCTCCCTCGGCCGGCGGGGAGCCCGACGGGCGCAAACGGAAATACGACGGCTTGAACAGGCGCTGGGCAAGCTCGCGGCCGTCGACTTCTATCCCGGAGAGGCCAAGGCGCAGGCGGCCGCCGCGTTTGGCGATCTCAAGGCCGCCTACCAGGCTGCATACGCAGGCGGCGAGCCCCGCGCATCGCGCCGCACGCGGCGGCAGATGGATGCCTCGCGCTACCAGAAGCGCGTATGGGCGACGCGCAAGGCGCCTTGGGTCGACCGCCTCGCCAGCGCCTGGCTGATCAAGCGCTTCATCGATCGCGAGGCCCGCTTCGCATGGATCGACCGGCCGAGTCAGCTGCCGAAGAATGCCGTGGGTTTCGATTTCGACGGCGCCGAGTTCACGCACGTCGGAAACCGGGTGACCTTCGAAGTCCTGCTGTCGAGCTTCGGGCTGGAATCGGATTCCGCACTCTCCGCCATCGGCGCGGCCGTGCACTTCCTCGACGCGGGCGGAATTCCGGTCCCCGATGCTCAGGGCTTGGAGACCATGCTCAAGGGCGCACGCGAACAGGCCCGCAGTGACGATGCCCTGCTCGCTGCCGCTACCCGGACTTTCGATCTTCTCTATTCCGGCTACCGATCGGCGGCGCCGGCGGCACGTTGACAGCGGGCCGCGGCAAAACCTAGCATCGAGGAAGCGGGTCGGTCTCCGGCCCGGTCGGGTCCACGGCAGCCACCCGGCGTCCAGAGGTCTTTCGCCTCCAAGCGCTCCTGCAAAGGAGCCGTCATGGAAGGCAAGTTTCTGACCCCCGCAGCTTGCGTCTACCTCGCGCGCGGTTTGCGCGACTTCGGGGACGGCTTTATCGCCATCGTCCTGCCGGTCTACCTGACCGCGCTCGGCCTTTCCGCATTCCACGTCGGCATCGTGGCCACACTGGCGCTCGGCGGCTCGGCGCTGCTCACGCTCGGTGTCGGCCTGCTTGGTGCCCGCCACGATGTGCGCAAGCTTCTCCTTGCCGCGTCCGCGCTGATGGCCGGGACGGGCATCGCCTATGCCGCAACGAGCGACTATGCCGTCCTGCTGCTCGTGGCGTTCGTCGGCACGATCAACCCTTCGGGCGGCAGCACCAGCGTCTTCGTCCCGCTCGAGCACACGGTGCTCTCGGGAGCCGTCACACCCTTGCGGCGCACTGCGGCCTTCGCGCGCTACAGCCTGACCGGCGCCCTGGCCGGCGCTGCCGGCTCCCTGCTTGCGGCGGCCCCTGCGTGGCTGCAGTCGACCGGGATGGACGCGATCGCCTCCTTCAAAGCGATGTTCCTCGCGTATGCACTGCTCGGCGTCCTGGGCGGCGTTGTCTACGCGCGCATCCCGGCCCGCCGACTCGATGCCACGCCCGCGGCGCCGCTCGGGCCTTCGCGGGGCATCGTGTACCGCCTCGCCGCGCTCTTCAGCGTCGACGCGTTCGCCGGCGGTTTCGTCGTGCAATCGCTGCTCGCCCTCTGGCTCTTCGAGCGCTTCGACATGTCGCTTGGCGCGGCGAGCCTGTTCTTCTTCTGGACCGGCGTGCTGTCGGCGTTCTCGTTCCCCGTAGCCGCGTGGATCGGAGCTCGCATCGGGCTGATCAACACGATGGTGTTCACGCACATCCCCTCGAGCCTGTGCCTGATCGGCGCCGCGTTCGCGCCGACGCTCGAGCTGGCGCTCGGGCTTCTGCTCGTGCGCGCAGCGCTGTCGCAGATGGACGTGCCGACGCGCTCGTCCTACGTCATGGCGGTCGTCACGGAACCCGAGCGGCCGGCGGCGGCGAGTGTCACTGCCGTTCCGAGAAGCCTTGCCTCGGCGGCGAGCCCCGCCATGGCGGGGGCGCTCTTCGCCGCGGGCTTGCACGCCTGGCCGCTCGTTCTCTGCGGCGCGCTGAAGATCGCCTACGACGTCGCCCTGCTCCTCATGTTCCGTCGGGTCAAGCCGCCGGAGGAACGTCCCGCCTGACCGGTCCACGCCCTGGCTCGGGCGCTTGGCTGCATGGCGACTCGCGGAGCCGGTGACCGTCTTTCGATCGGGGCCGGTGACCCTCGCGTGCGGTAGAATTCCGCGCATTCCGATGTAGCCAGATCCACAGGCAGAGGTCCTCCCGGGCCTTCGCAGTCAGCTTCGGCCGGCGCACGACACGCCGCGCTCGCATCTCTCGAGATGCCTCGCTGTTCGCAACGAATCGGCAGATAAGGAACGCATTTCGCATGACCTTGATCGCGCAGGAGGTCGCCCGGCGCAGGAGCTTCGCGATCGTCTCGCACCCGGACGCGGGCAAGACGACGCTCACGGAGAAGCTGCTGCTCTTCTCCGGCGCGATCCACATCGCCGGTAGCGTGAAGGCGCGCAAGGCCACGCGCCACGCGCTTTCGGACTGGATGGAGATCGAGAAGCAGCGCGGCATCTCGGTGGCGAGCTCGGTGATGCAGTTCGAGTACCGCGGCTGCGTGGTGAACCTGCTCGACACGCCGGGCCACCAGGACTTCTCCGAGGACACCTACCGGGTGCTCACCGCGGTCGACGCGGCGCTCATGGTGATCGATGCCGGCAAGGGCGTCGAGGCGCAGACGCTGAAGCTGCTGGAAGTCTGCCGCTCGCGCAACATGCCGGTGCTGACGTTCGTCAACAAGCTCGACCGCGAGGTGGGCCCGCCGATCCAGCTGCTCGACGAGATCGAGTCGGCGCTCGGCATGGCGGCCGCGCCGCTCACCTGGCCGATCGGCTCGGGACGCGAGTTCCGCGGCGTGCTCGACTTGCGCACCGGGCGCATCCGCCGCTTCGAGCCGGGCGCCGACCGGCTGGCGCCCCCGCGCGAGCTCGACTTCGCCGATCCGCGCTGCGCAGCCGAGCTCGGCGCGCCGCTCGCGGCCGCGCTCGCCGAGGCGGAGCTCGTGCGCGGCGCCGGCGCGCGCTTCGAGCGCGAGGCCTTCCTCGCCGGCCGCCAGACCCCGGTGCTGTTCGGCTCCGCGATCAACAACTTCGGCGTGCAGGAGGTGCTCGATGCGCTCGTGGACTTCGCGCCGGCGCCCGGCAGCCGCGCCGCCGCCGGGCGCGTCGTCGAGCCCGACGAGGCGCGCTTCTCGGGCGTGGTGTTCAAGATCCAGGCGAACATGGACCCCGCGCACCGCGACCGCGTGGCGTTCATCCGCATCTGCTCCGGGCGCTTCGAGCGCGGGATGCGCCTCACGAACTGCCGCACCGGCCGCGAGGTGCGCACCGCCGCCGCGGTGTCGTTCCTCTCGCAGCGGCGCGAGACCGTCCACGAGGGCTTCCCCGGCGACATCATCGGCATCCCGAACCACGGCACGATCTCGCTTGGCGACACCCTGACCGAAGGCGAGCTGCTGCAGTTCGGCGGCCTGCCCTCGTTCGCGCCGGAGCTGTTCCGCCGCGCCGAGCTCGCCTCGCCGATGAAGTCCAAGCAGCTGCGCAACGGGCTGCGGCAGCTCTCCGAGGAGGGAGCGATCCAGATCTTCACGCCGCGCGCCGGCGGCGCGCCCGTGCTCGCCGCCGTGGGCGCGCTGCAGTTCGAGGTGGCCGCGCACCGCCTGGAGCACGAGTACGGGGTGCAGATGCGGCTCCTGGGCGTGGAGTACACCCTGGCGCGCTGGGTGTCCTGCCCCGACGCGGCGGAGCTTGAGCGCTTCTTTGCGCGCAACGCCCACCGCATCTTCCACGACGCCGCGGGCGTCCCCGCCTACCTCGCGGCGACCGCGGCGGAGCTCACCGTCACGCAGAAGTACTGGCCCAAGATCGAGTTTCACACCACGCGGGAGCACACCGGGCTTGCCGCAGCGGAGGCTTCCGCGTGAGATAGTGGCAGGCGCTGCGGTGGTCGGGGGAGGAGCTCAAGCTCGCTTGCGGTCCTCTGTTCAGCCGCAGTTCTGCTTGAAAAACCGCAGCATTTCGCGACTGGCATCGGGACCCAGCGGATCGGTGTACGAGCCGCTCGCGCTGCCGCCCGACCATGCGTGACCGGCTCCATGGACGAGCCAGTGCTCGAGCACCGGCTTGCCCGAATCGTTCCAGTGCGTCGTGCGCGTGTAGGCGCGGCCGTTCGCGGTGCCCTTCTCGACTTTTTCCAGCGTGCCGGTCATCGCGTGCTCGCCGTTGCTCGGGTGCACGGTGCTATCGCGATCGCCATGGAACACGATCATGGGTACGCTGCGCGCGCTCGATGTCCCTCGGTTCTTCCTGCCGGGCTTGCCTTTCATGACCGCGAGTGCGGAGGGTAGATCGCGGGCCGATGCGTATCCCAGGCCGGAATGAATCCCCATCGCGCGATACAAGTCGGGATAGGTTGTCCCCATGACCGCGGCCATCGCGCCGCCGGCGGAGAGGCCGGCGACGTAGATGCGGCGCGCATCGAGGTCGTGGCGTGCGATGACTTCGCGCGTGATTCCGGCGATCAGCGAAGGCTCGCCCGCATCCCGCCGCTGGTGTCCGGCCTGGAACCAGTTCCAGCACGCCGAGACGTTGGCCTTGCCCGACTGCGCAGGGTAGACGACGGCGAAGCCGAGCTCCTCCGCCAGCTGGTTCATCCGCGTTCCCGCCGCGAAGTCGTCGGGATTTTGCCTGCAGCCATGCAGCATCACGATGAGCGGCAAGCCGCGCGTCGCGTGCCGGGAAGGAAGGTAGGTCTTGTAGGCGCGGGTGCCTGCGCTATTGGTGAATGCGCCGGCCAGCACATGGCCTTTCTGCGGCACCGAATCAGGGGCCGAAGTCGGGGCTTCCTGCGCCGGCGGCCGGCCGCCTCTCAAGGCGCGCTGGATGGCGGAGGTCGCTTCCATGAGATTGCCGGAGCGGACAAGGCGGGTCGCCTGCAGGAGGTCAGCGGGGAATTTCAGATTCACTTTCTCGTTTCCTTTTCCTTAAAGGGTTCGATCGGCAAGGGCGGCTTTGACCGCGGGACTGGCGTGCAGCGCGCCTAGAACGACCAGCGAGCCTATGGCTTCGCGCGCGAGCTCGGGCGAGACATCACTGGCAATGACCGCGAGCCCGAGCACCTTGATTTCCAGCTTTTGACCGGCGTTGCGCGCCGCCTCGAGATCGGTTCTGGTGAAATGCTGCAAACCCAGCGTCAGGGTGCGCCGGGCGACGGTTTGCTTGACGACGTCCGCATGTGCAGCGACCTGGTTCCGAATCGCAGTGCGGATGAAGTCGGTGCGATTGCTGTAGAAGCCCTCGCCCACCAGCAGATCGATCTGCCCGAGGTCGATGACCCCCAGGTTGATCGTGAGTTTCTCGCTTTCTACCGGGTTTCCCATCTTCTCTCCATCCATATACCATCCATGTGGATGGTATATCATCCCGGTCGGCTCCAGCAAGTTCGACGACCGCTTCTTCGAGACCAACGACGAGATCACGCTCGGCTTCCACGACCGCGCGCTGGCGAAGCGCCTCGAGGAGATCTTCGAGGACGACCGCAAGGACTGCATCGAGCTGAACGCGGACCACTGGAAAAAACGCGGCCTGCTGCACCGGGCGCAGGACAGCGCGCTGTATCTCTTCAACGAGGTGCTATAGCCGAGGATCGAACACGGCCGCCCGGGACGCGGCTCTTGCGGGGCACGGCACAACCCTGTTCAGCGGCACGGCGAGACGCTGCCCGAGGCGGAGCTCATCGCCGTCGGGGACATCGCCGTGCGCGGCCTCGCCGAACCGGTGACCGTCTTTTCGCGTTAACAGGGACCCAGAACTAAGACTAAGCGGTAGCGGCGCCGGGGCCGTTTGTGGGTGAATCGAAAAGATCCAGGTACGCAAAGAAGCGGAAGATCCGATTGCGTTGTCTGCCTGTCATCTCCTTCAACAGGTTTGCCTTCTCCAGTTTGCCGATCGCCCCTGCCGCGGTGTTATACGACACGCCGAGCTGTTTCTGTGCAGTCTGAATGTCGGTCAGCGGATGGCCGAACAGAAACTCGAGAAGCTTCAGCTCGGTCGGACCCAAAGCGCTCGCAGCGCGAACCGCATGCTCTCGGAATGCGATCACCTTTTTTGCCGTTGCCACGGCTTCAAGCCCGGTTTGCTCGACGCCCTTGAGGAAAAATTTGATCCAGCCTTCCCAGTCGCCGTTTTTCCTCACGGCGGTAAGGCGATCGTAGTACTCGAGGCGGTTTCCTTTGAGATAGAGGCTGATGTAAAGCAGCGGCTGTGAAAGTACGCGACGCTCATGAAGGAGAAGCGCGATGAGCAGCCGGCCGAGCCGGCCATTGCCGTCGAGGAACGGGTGAATCGTTTCGAATTGAGCATGGACCAGGGCGCACTCGACGATGACGGGATGGTGCGCGCGCTCGGGATGCTCACGTCTCTCGTGCAGGAACTTCTCGAAGCTGTCGAGGGCTGACTTCATGTCCGGAACCGGCGGGGGAACGAACGTCGCGTCGGCTAGATTCGCGCCCCGAGCACCGATCCAGTTCTGCGTAACGCGGAATTCGCCCGGCGCTTTGCCGTCGCCTCGCACGCCGCGCATGAGCTCGGCATGAATCTCCCGGATCAGCCGAAGTGACAGCGGCAGATCCGCGAGACGCCTGATACCGTGGTTCAAGGCGCGGACGTAATTGACGACCTCCACGGTGTCGTGAAGGCGCTTCCCTTCCACCGGTTCTACTCCTTCCTCGAACCGAATGACCTCGTCGAGCGTGGAGTCGATGCCTTCGATCTGCGAGCTGAGGAGCGCCTCCTTGCGCACATACATGCCGACGAAGAGGTCGGGATTCGGAAGCAGCGTGGCGACGCCATCCAGCTTTCCAAGCGCCTGGTCCGCTCGCGACAGCAGATCGATCGCCTCCCCATCCAGCGTCACTGCGGGGTCTGGAGGCAGCGGCGCCGGAACATAGGCGAGGTAACCACTGGCTTGCGCCATGGTCCTCCCTGCCCGAGACATCATTGCCTCCATAATTTCACCTGCGGACGGTCTGTTGAAATAATCGCCTTGTTTAGGCGTCCTTTATTGCAGCGCCCTGAGATCATTGCCCGCAATTAGATATGTTATTTCACAATATACCACGTATTTGAAATAACTCTCGAACCTGCCGCGCTTATTTCAGCCGGTAGGCGGCAGGCGATACCGGTCGCCAGGCTCGCGCCGACCACTGCCGCTGGGGTAATGACGGCGGTCTGCGCCGCCTGCGTGATGGCGACGGCACCGGCTGCTTTCATCGGCTGAACGTGCCCTATCGTCTCGGCAGCGTCAGCGCCGCCTCGAGGCCGCCCTCTTTAAGGTTGCAGAGTGTCAGCGTGCCGCGATGCATCTGCGCGATGTTTCTGGCGATGCTGAGGCCCAATCCCGTGCCGCCCGTATCCCGGCTGCGCGAGCCTTCGAGCCGGTAAAACGGCTCGAACACGCGTTCGAGATCCCGCTCGGGTATGCCCGGGCCGCGGTCCCGGACGCGGACGGTCAGCCGCTCGGGAGCATCCTCCACGAGAATCGTCGGCGCTTCCGTACTTGAGCGCATTGTCCAGGAGGTTGACGAGGAAGCGCTTCAGCGCCTGCGGCCGCCGGACATAGGGGCTAGACGCGGCGCCTTCGATCGCGACCTTCCCACAGGCGTCCTGCGCGTCGGCCGCCAGGCTCTCCAGCAAGGCCGTCACATCGATGGGCTGCGCCTTTTCCGCGCTCTCCCCGCCGCGCATGAATTCGAGCGTGGCGTGGACCATCGACTCCACCTCCTGCAAATCCTGGGAGATCTTCTTCTTCACCTCGCTGTCATCGAGCAGCTCGGCGCGCAGGCGCAGGCGGTTCACCGGGGTCTTGAGATCGTGCGACATTGCCGCCAGGGTCGCCGCGCGCTCCCGCATATGGCGGGCGAGACGCTCCTGCATCGTGTTGAATGCGCGCGCTGCGCGCGCCACCTCCAGCGGGCCTTGCTCCGGCATGGGTGCGCGGTCGATGTTTCGGCCCAGCTCGTCCGCGGCGTCCGCGAGCGCTTTGAGGGGCCGCGTCGTCCAGCGCACCGCGAGGAGCGAAACGACGAGGACCGCAACGAGCAGCACCGCGAGGCTCAGTAACAGGCGATAGGGCCAGCCCGCCGTCTCCCCGGGCTGCCGGGAGTCGAAAGTCACCAGCGCGCCGTCGTTGAGGCGCACCTGAGCGACGAAGGAAAACCCCGGCTGCGCTCCGAAGTGCATCGCCGCCTCGGGCCCCATGAATCCATGTTTCATCGGCGGCATGGGTGGCAGCACCGCGCCCTCCCTCTCCTTCACCGCGACGGCAGCCGGCCGCCCCTCGCCGAGGAAGCGGCGCAGCATTGCGCCAAAGAGCGCGGCGCGCGCGCCGCCTTCGGAACCGAGATCAAATGGCCGCTCGCCCAGGCTGATGGTGAGCGGCGGCGCGCTGAAGACCTGAACGATGCGGCGGCGCTCTTCCGCGCCGAGCGGCTCGAGCAGCTTGACGATGTCGGCGATGCGCTGCGCCGCCTGCATCCCGCTCGCCTGCGACAGCGCCTCGCCGCGCTCGTGCATGTGAATGGCGAAGCTGGCCAGCAGCGCGACGATCAGTACGCTGAGCTGCACGAGAACCAGGCGGCTGAAGAGCGAGCGCGGCGCGAGCCTCATCGCGATGCCGCCTCGACCTGCGCGGCCAGCACATAACCCTCGCCGCGCACCGTCTTGATGATGCGCGGCACGCGCGCGTCATCGCGCAGCCGCTGGCGCAGGCGGCTCACCTGCACGTCGATCGCCCGGTCGAACGGCCCCGCGTCGCGCGAGATCATGAGCTCGATGAGCTGATCGCGGGACAGCACCCGGTTGGGATGCGCGAGAAAGACGCGCAGCAGCTTGAACTCGGTGCCGCTCAACGGTACGACGACGCCGTCGGGCGCCGTCAGATTGCGCGTGCCGGCATCGAGCGTCCAGCCGGCGAAGCGCAACGACTTTACCGCTTCGGGCTCGAGGTTTTCGGGAAGCGAGCGGGCGCGCCGCAGCACGCTCTTGATGCGGGCGAGCAGCTCGCGCGGGTTGAAGGGTTTTCCGAGGTAGTCATCCGCGCCCATTTCCAGGCCGACGATGCGGTCCGTTTCTTCGCCGCGCGCCGTGAGCATGATGACGGGCAGGTTGGAGCGCGTCCGCAGGTCGCGGCACAGCTCGAGGCCGTCCTCGCCCGGAAGCATCACGTCGAGCACGACCAGGTCCGGGCGGCCGATTTCGAGCGCCCTGCGCAGCGCCTTGCCGTCCGCCGCCGGCGTCACCCGATAGCCCTGCTTCTGCAGATACTCCTGCAGAAGGCTGCGCGTTTCCGCGTCGTCGTCGACGACCAGGATGTGGTCTTGCGTGGCCATGGCGCACATATAACGTCGGGCGGCTCGTTTTCAGCCGCAAAAACTGTAACCCAGTGTAACAACGCCGGCCGGCGCAAGCCTGCGATACAAAACTCGCCCTTCCCGACATTGCGCCCTTACAAGTCTTTGGTTCAATCGATCACCACTTTCGAAAAGGAAACGATCATGAAACGCTCACACCAACTCGCAGTCGGCATCGCGGCCGCGCTCGGCCTCGGCCTCGGCGCAGCCGCCGCCATCGCCCAGCCGGGCGGCATGGGCGCCGGCATGGGCCCGCAGATGAAGGGCGCCATGCACGCGAAGGGCGGCATGGGGCACGGCCCGATGGGCCAGCAGCAGCTTCTGACGCCCGAAGAGCGCAGCGCCTTCCAGGAGAAGATGCGCAACGCCAAGACGCCCGAAGAGCGCCAGAAGATCGCCGCGGCGAACCACGCGGAGATCGAAAAGCGCGCCAAGGAAAAGGGCATCACGCTGCCCGCGCCCCACGGTCCGCGCGCCGGCTTTGGTCCGTTTTCCGGGCCCTCGAGCAAGTAATCGGCCATGAAACGCTCAAGCAAGATTGCCGTCGCCGTCGCCGCGACGTTGGGGCTCGGCGCGGCAGTCGGCGTGTTCGCCCATCCCGGCGCCATGGGGCCGGGAATGATGATGCAAGGCATGCAGCACGATGGCCCGATGGCCGGCATGCATTCCGGCGATGCCGCCTTCCAGGCCGACATGCAACTGGTCCATGAGATGCTCGCGGGTCACGACAAGATCAAGCGCTCGGTCGAGAACCTGCCCGACGGCATCCGCACGGTGACCGAATCCGATGATCCGCAGGTCGCCCAGGCCCTCAAGGCGCATGTGGCGAGCATGGAGCAGCGGCTCAAGGACGGGCGCGTCTTCAATCTGTTCAGCTCGACGCTGCCGGTCCTGTTCGACAACAAGGACAGCATCAAGACCGCGGTGGAAATGACGCCGAAGGGCTCCATCGTGACGCAGACTTCGGCAGACGCCAAGGTGGTCGCCGCGCTTCAGGCGCACGCCGGCGAGGTCGACGAGCTGGCGCGCGACGGAATGGCCGCCATGATGCGTGGCATGCGCTCGCGCATGATGGGAGCATCGAGATGAAGCGAGCCCTGCTGCTTGCCCTCTCGCTGTCCCTCTCGGGTCATGTCGCAGCCCAGACGCCCCACACGCACCAGCACAGCTTCAGCGGCGCGGAGCAATGGGCGCACGTGTTTGACGATCCGAAGCGCGATGCGTGGCAGAAGCCCCACGAGGTCATTCAGGCCCTCGCCCTCGAGCCCGATGCGGTCGTTGCGGACGTTGGCTCGGGCACCGGCTACTTCTCGGTGCGGCTCGCCAACATGGTGCCGAAGGGCCGTGTCTACGGCGTCGACCTCGAGCCCAACATGGTCAAGTACCTCGCGGAGCGGGCGCAGCGCGAGAAGCGCGACAACGTCGTCGCAGTCGCGGGGGCTGCCGACGATCCGCGCCTGCCCGAGAAGGCCGATCTGATCCTGCTGGTGGACGTTTATCACCATATCGACGATCGGGAGCGCTACTTCCGCAATCTCGGCGCCTCCCTCAAGCCAGGCGGCCGCATCGCCATCATCGACTTCCGCATGGATTCGCTCGAGGGCCCGCCGAAGGCGGCGCGCCTGGCGCCACAGCATGTGGTCGCCGAGTTGAAAGGCGCCGGCTACCGCCTGGTGAAGCAGCACGATTTCCTGCCCAACCAGTACTTCCTCGTCTTCCAGCCGCACGGCTAGGCCTCCTCAGCGCTCGAATCATTGCTCATCGGCCTTTGATGTAGGTCAATCACCGGGATCATCCCTGGCCTACATTGGTGCCTCATCCGCTGCACCTTGCGCGAGGGATCTCCTGGCATGAGCCTGATCCGGGCCGAAGGGCTCGTGAAGACCTACCGCACCGGCGAAGTCGAGGTGCATGCCGTCAGGGGCGTCGACTTCACGATCGCGGCGAAGTCGTTCGTCGCGTTCGTCGGCCCCTCGGGCAGCGGCAAGAGCACGCTGCTCAACATGATCGGCTGCCTGGATCATCCGAGCAGCGGAACGCTCACCGTGATGGAGGTCGACGTGGGCAAGCTCGATCGCCGCGCGGCGGCCGATTTCCGCGGGCAGCACATCGGCTTCGTGTTCCAGGACTTCAACCTGATCCCGGTGCTCACGGTGTACGAGAACATCGAGTACCCGCTGATCATGGTGCAGGACTGGCCCGAGCAGAAGCGGCGCCGGCAGATCGAGCGGCTGCTGGAGGCGGTCGGCATGTCGGCGCAGGCGAAGAAGCGCCCCGACCAGATCTCCGGCGGCCAGAAGCAGCGGGTGGCGGTCGCCCGCGCGCTGGCGACGAACGCGCAACTGGTGCTCGCCGACGAGCCGACGGCGAACCTGGACCACGACACGGCGTACCGCGTCATCGAGCTGATGAAGCGCATGCGCGACGAGCTCGGCACGACGTTCGTGTTCTCGACGCACGATCCCAAGATCATGTCCGAGGCCGAGGTCACCTTCATCCTGGAGGACGGCCGCATCCGCCAGCAAGCCGCGGCCGCCACCGCGCAAAGGACGCCGGCGCATGCTTAACATCCTGAAGATCGCCGCGCGCAACCTCATGCGCTTCGGCCGGCGCACGCTGCTGACTTCGATGCTCATTACCCTGGGCATCGCCAGCGTGCTGCTGTTCATCGCCGTCGCCGGGTCGTTCAAGGCGATCATGATCGGCCAGTTCACCGATGCGGTCCTCGGCCACGTCGAGGTGCACCGCCGGGGCTACGTCGCCTCGATCGACACGCTGCCGCTCAACCTCAACCTGTCGGCCGAAATGGTCGCGCAGGCGGAGCAGGTGCTGGGCGCCATGGACAACGTCGAAGCGTATTCGGAGCGCGTGAAGCTCGGCGCCATGTTCAGCAACTTCACCGAGACGACGAGCATCCGCATCAACGGCATCGATCCCGCCCGCGAGGTCGCGACGACGCCGCTGCTGCCGGGGCGCGTGATCGCGGGCAGCACCGAGGGCGAGCTCGTCAGGCCGGGCGAGATCCTCATTCCGGCGCTCCTCGCCCGGGGGATGAAGGTCAAGGTCGGCGACAGCATCGTGCTCGTCGCCACCAACCGCGACGGCTCGGTCAACGGCAAGACCTTCGCCGTGCGGGCGATCCTGGAGAGCGTCACCGGCCCGAGCGGGCGCGACGGCTACATCCGCATCGAGGACGCGCGCAGCCTGCTGCGGATGAAGGGCCGCGAGATCAGCGAGATCGCGATCCGCCTCAAGGATCCGCGGCGGCTCGATGAGGCCCATGCACGGCTGGCGCGGGAACTGAAAGGGGGCTTCGAGGTGCACACCTGGGCGGCGCTGTCGCCCTTCTCGAACATCGCGAGGATGATCGACCTGCTCACGGTGTTCATCAAGGTGCTGCTGGTCTCCATCGTGCTCATCAGCGTCATGAACGTGATGATCATGGCGGTCTACGAGCGCATCCGCGAGATCGGCACCATCGCCGCGATCGGCACGCCGCCGCGCCGGATCCTCGCGCTCTTCCTCGGCGAGGGGCTGCTGCTCGGCCTGGGCGGGACGCTGATGGGCGTCGCCCTCAGCCTCGCCGGCGTCTACGCCCTGAACGTCTGGAAAGTGACCTTCGACTTCGGCCAGCAGCAGGGGCTCGTGCTGACCCCCTGGATCGGCGCCGCCGACGTCGCGGTGGTCGCGGGCATGGTGCTCGCGGTGACGCTCCTCGCCAGCCTGCAGCCGGCCTGGAAGGCCTCGCGCATGGACCCGGTGCGCGCGCTCGGGCACGTCTGATCGATGGGATCGCGATGAAACGCTGGCTGTGGCTCGTGCTCTGCCTTGCATCGGCTTCGGCCTTCGCCCTCGACGGCGCGCAGATCCTGCAGAAGGTCGATCGCAATCTCGAGCCCGAGTCCTACGAGGCGTACCGCAAGCTGATCGACATCCAGCCCGACGGCAGCCGGAAGGAATACGTCCTGTACACGCTGAAGAAGGACCGCGACAAGGTGGTGGCGCTGTTTCTTTCCCCGGCGAGCGACAAGGGCCGCGCCACGCTGCGCCTCGGGGAGAACATGTGGCTCTACATGCCGGACGTGGGGCGCCCGATCCGCATCACCAGCCTGCAGTCGGTCACGGGAAGCGTATTCAACAACGCCGACATCCTGCGCATCGACTACGGCGAGGAGTACGCCGTGGAGGCGGCCGAGGAGCAGAAGGAGGCCCACCTCCTCACGCTCAAGGCGAAGACCGAGGATGTCGCCTACGACCGTCTGAAGATGTGGGTGGACAAGCGCTCGCTGCTGCCGGTCACCATCGAGGCATACGCGGCGAGCGGCCTGCTGATCAAGACCCTGCGCTTCAAGGACATCAAGGATTTCGGCGGCGGCATCCGGCGCCCCGCCACCATCGAGACCGACAGCCCGCTGCAGAAGGGCTACAAGTCGGTGATGCTGTGGTCGGGCATGAAGAAGACGAGCCTCCCCGACGAGATCTTCACGCTGAACTACCTGCCGCGGGTTCAAGAACTGCGGAAATGAAGCATCGGCTTGTCGCCGTCATGCTTACCACCATGGCAGGCGCGCAGGCCGCGGAAGAGTACAGCTTCGACGCCGCGGAGTTCGAGAAGAAGCCCTACGAGCTGGGCGGCTACGTCGAGCTCAGGCAGGACCGCCTTTCGCTCAACCGCGACGCGGCGTTCTACCGGCTCGGCTTCTACAACCAGGCGCAGCGAGACCACCTCGACCGCACCACCGGGAACCTGCAGCTCGCCGGCAAGCTGCGCCGGGGCACGGCCACGTTCGACTTTCGCACCAGCTCGGTCATGCAGCGCGACCAGCTCGGCGAGGATCACGAGAGCAAGATCTTCGAGGCCGCCTTGTCGGTGCGGCCCGATCCGGGGCTCACCCTCGATGCCGGCAAGCGCACGCTGCGCTGGGGCAAGGGCTACGCCTGGAACCCGATCGGCTTCGTCGAGCGCCCCAAGGACCCGAACGACCCGCAGCTCGCCCGCGAGGGCTTCGTCATGGCGACCGCGGACTGGATCTCGAGCCCGGGCGGCGACCTGCAGACCATCGCCTTCACGCCGGTCCTCCTGCCCGTGAGCGGCGACCTGAACCGCGACTTCGGCAGCCCCGGCCATCTGAACCCGGCGGCCAAGCTGTACCTGCTCTACCGCGACACGGACATCGACTTCGCCTGGCAGGGCAAGGGCAGCCGCCCGGCCCGCCATGGCTTCGATTTTTCCCGCAACCTCGCCCCCAATTTCGAGGTCCACGGAGAGTGGGCGCGCATCCGAGACTTCCAGAGGCCGGTCACCGACAGCGCCGACCGGGTGACGACCGAGACCGCGGACGCCACCAGCTATCTGCTAGGCGCACGCTATCTCACGGCCGCGGATACGACCTACATCGTCGAGTATTACCGCAACGGGACGGGCTACTCCGAGGACGAAGCGCGGCAGTTCTACCAGCTCGTGGACACCGCGTTCTCGACCGGAAACGACACGCTCGCGCAAAGAGCGCTTTCCCTCGCTCAAGGCAGCTATGGCAGGCCCAACGCCGGCACGAACTACCTGTATTTCCGCGCGCAGCAGAAGGACGCCTTTGGCATCGTGTACTTCCAGGCCGCGCTGACGATGATGATGAACGTGCAGGACCGCAGCTACCAGCTCGCCCCCGAGCTGCTGTACACCGGGATCAGGAACGTCGAGCTGCGCGCCCGCCTCCTCCTGCTCCAGGGCGGCAGCGGCACCGATTTCGGCGAAAAGCAGGCTTCGAGCAGGCTCGAGGTCTACGCCCGGCTCCATTTTTGACGAGAGGTGATGAACGCCCATGAAAGCCCTCTTTGCAGCAGCCCTCGCCGCGTGCAGCCTTGCGGCCTGCTCGAGCGCCCCAACGGATGACTCCGCCGGCACGCCGCAATGCACCTATCCGGGCGCTGCGGTCCAATGCCGGGGACTGCATCCCGGATAGGCTGGCCAGGCGAAAACGCAGAGAAGACGTCCCTATCTCGGCGAGCCGTCGCGCATCAGCGGCGGCGCGCGCCGCCGGCGGCGTACGGCGGAATCTGGAACTGCCGCCGGTATCCCGCGGGCGATACGCCGGTAATGCGCTTGAACAGGCGGCGGAAAAAAGCGGGATCCTCGTAGCCCACCCGCCAGCCGATCTCGTCCACCGGGGCGCGCGTGCGCTCGAGGCGCCGCTTCGCGTCCGCGACGCGTAGCTGCTGCACGTAGGAGAGCGGCGCGAGTCCCGTCGCTTCGGTGAACCTGCGCTTGAAGGTGCGCTCGGCCATCCCTGAGCGGCGCACCACCTCCTCCACCGGGCTGCCGACCGAGAAGTGCTTCTCCAGCCAGTCCTGCGCGGCGAGCACCGCGGCATCGCCGTGGTCGCGCCGCCCCTCGAACACGATGTAGGGGCCGAGCCCGTCGCGGTGCCATTGCAGGGCGAAGAACCGCGCCACGGTCTGCGCGACGGTCGGGCCGACGTGGCGCGCGATCAGGTAGAGCACGAGGTCGTGCCACGACATGGAGGCGCCGGAGGTGACGAGCTCGCCGCGCTCCCCGGCGGCCACCAGCGTGCGCTCGGGAAAGAGGCGCACGTCGGGAAACACGGCGCGGAACGCGCTCGCATAGCTCCAGTGGATGGTCGCGTCGCGGCCGTCGAAAAGCCCGGTTTCCGCGAGCAGGAACACCCCCGAGCACGCCGAGCAGAGCAGCGCGCCGCGCCGGTGCGCCTGGGCGAGCCACTCGACCAGCGCGGGATAGCGGCCCCGCGCCCACGCGCCGCGACTCAGCACGACCGACGGCACGATCACGATGTCGGCATCGCCCGCGTCGGCGATGCCGCGATGCGCCTGCGCGGAGAGGCCGCCGGCGAGCCGCACGGGCCCGGCCTGCGCAGCGACGATCTGCACGCGAAACGGCGGCGACGCCGGGATCGCCTCATCGAAGCCGGCCAGCATCTCGAACGAGCTCAGCACGTCGTAGAGCCCGTGCAGGGTCGAGATCGACCCCTCGGGAATGGCGATCAGGCTGACCTGCAGCGGTGGCATGAATGAACCGATATTGTCACGTTACGCTCTCAACGGCGCGGCACGGCACGGGCAATCTGGCGGGACCTTAACTGATGGAGGCCCTGCCGTGAACATCGACCCGCAAAAGCTCGACGCCATCGTCGATACCGCCATCACCGATATTTCCGCCGGCTACGGCGGGGTGATGATCAGCCTCGGCTACAAGCTCGGCCTGTACCGCGCCATGGCGGGCGCCGGCCCGCTCAGCGCGGCCGAGGTCGCGCGGCGCAGCGAGTGCGCCGAGCGCTACGTCCGCGAATGGCTCAACTCGCAGGTGGCCGGGGGCTACGTCGCCTACCACCCCTCGAGCGAGACCTACGAGCTCACGGCGGAGCAGGCCATGGTCCTCGCCGACGACACGAGCCCGGTGTTCATCCCCACGGCCTGGCAGGTGCCGGCCTCCATGTGGTTCGACGAGCACAAGGCGATCGAGGCGTTCCGCACCGGCAAGGGCATTTCCTGGGGCGAGCACGACGAGCGTCTTTTCTGCGGCGTCGCCGCGTTCTACCGCAACGGCTACCAGGGCAGCCTCGTGCAGGAGTGGCTCCCGGCGCTGGAGGGCGTCACGCAGAAGCTGCAGAAGGGCGCGCGCGTGGCGGACGTCGGCTGCGGGCACGGCCACTCCACCGTGATCATGGCGAAGGCGTTTCCCGCCTCGCGCTTCTGGGGCTTCGACGTGCACGAGGCCTCGATCGGGGAAGCGCGGCGCATCGCCGGGAAGGAGGGTGTCGCCGACCGCGTCACCTTCGCCACCGCAAAGGCCGCCGACTACCCGCGCGAGGGCTACGATCTCATCTGCTTCTTCGACGCCCTGCACGACATGGGGCACCCCGATCGCGCCTTGCGTCATGCCGCCGATGCGCTCGCGCCCGACGGGACCGTCATGCTGGTCGAGCCCTACGCGGCCGATCGGGTCGAGGACAACATCAACCCCGTCGGCCGCCTGTATTACTCGGCGTCCACCACGATCTGCTGCGCGCACGCCATCTCCGAGAACGGCACGCACGTGCTCGGCGCGCAGGCCGGCGAGGCGCGCCTTGCGGATGTGGCGCGCGCCAGCGGGTTCTCGAGGTTCCGGCGTGCCAGGCAGACGCCGTTCAACCTGATCCTCGAGGCGCGCCGCTGAGGGCAAAAAAAGGCCTCGCGTGCCATCAGGGTCCCTCGGGTTGGGAGGGGGGAGAGCCCTGGAACTGCGGCCGCGAGGCCTGCGTCGGCCGAGCTGAGGCGCCGTTTCAGCTTCTCATCCGCAAGACCCTGAATGCGGGCACGGGGCGATGAAAGCCCTTCAGGTTCACTTCTCCGACCGACTCCGTGTCGACGAGCTCGGAAGCTTCGGCGTAAACGCGTTGACTGATGAGGATCTCTCCGCCGCCCGCTTCCCCGCACAGGCGCGCGGCAAGATTGGTCACGGTGCCGATAGCGCCATAGTCGAGGCGACCCTCGAAACCGATGGCACCGATCGTCGCGTAGCCTTGGGCAATGCCGATTCCCACCTGCAATTCGTAACCCCGCGTGCGCCAGCGGACGGCGAGCTCATCGGCGCTATCGCGCATCTCGAGCGTCATGCGCAACGCCCGCTCGGCGGGATTGCTTACGGGGACCGGGTCGTTGAAAAAGATCATCATCCCGTCGCCGGTAAATCGCTCAAGGGTCCCTTCGTGAGCCATCACCGCTTCGCCCATGCGCGCATGGTATTCGCGCAGCACGGCCATGACCTCCTCGGGCTCGGCGGCGTCTGCGAATGAGGTGAATCCGCGCAAGTCCAGAAACACGACGGTCACCTCCCTGCGATGCGACTGAAGGGGGTCTTCGGCCCCGCCTCGCACAATGAGCTCGGCGAGCTGCGGGGAGAAAAAGCGCTTCAGGCGCCCGATCCTGTCCAGCTCGGCCAGCTGCTCCGCGACGCGCAGCTCGAGCGTGGCGTTCCAGCGCTCGAGCTCCTCCGATTGCGATTTCAGGCGCTGGGCCTGCTCCTGCACGGTGTCGTGGAGCGACTTGATGCGCAGCATGGACTTCACGCGCGCCGAAAGCGCCTGTTGATCGATGGGCTTCGTCAGGTAGTCGTCGGCTCCGGCTTCGAACCCCGCGACCAGAACGCTCGGTTCGGTGAGAGCAGTGACCATGATGATCGGGGTGAAGGGAAAGGCGGGGTCGCTCTTCAGCCTACGGCAGACTTCCATGCCGTCGGTCTTCGGCATCATGACGTCGAGCACAATGAGGTCCGGCGGGGCCTCGTGCGCCATGGCGAGCACCTCCTCTCCGTTGCGCGCCACAACGATCTCGTACCCGTCTCGCGATAGCCGCGTCTTGAGCATACGCACATTCGCAGGCATATCGTCTGCGATCATGATGCGGGGAGGATCTCTCAATCCCGCAGGAGTATACTCGCTGCGTCCCCGATGCGGCTCGATCGAACAGATCCGCTCGCAACCTTCCTTCTGCGCACTCCGGTGGGAGCGTTGGTACGCTGGGTGGCCGGCGTACGAACGTCGGTCTACTTCAAGCTCCTCGTAGCGTTCCTGATCGTAACGGCGCTGCTCCTGGTCATGGGGGCGTTCAGCGTCCACACCGTGCACAGCATGTCGCGCCAAAGCGAGCTCCTCGACAGGACGCATCAGCGAGTCGAATGGGCGCAGCAAATCCATCACTCGCTTGCGATGCAGATGCATCTCACCGCAATGGCATTGCTGGTGCGAGACGAGGCCGCGATCGGCTCCATACTGCGCGAGAACAACCGGTTCAACGAAGCGCTCGCTCGTCTGGAGCTGGCGGTCGACGATCCGGACCGCGCGGCGATACGGAGGATCCGCTCGGGCCAGGAGGAGGCGATGGCCATCGTGGCGGATATCGCGAACCTCATCCGCGACGGACATTTCGCGGAAGCGACCAAGCTGCACAGCAGCCGGGAGGATCCCCTCTATCGCTCGATTGACTCGCAGGTCTATCAGGTTGTGCAGCGGGAGAACGCGCAGATGGAGACGCTGCGCCGTAGCCTGCAGGAAGCCAACCAGCGCTCCCTCATCGTCATGGGCGCCTTTGCCGCACTATCGGTATTGCTCGCTCTTGGCGGCGGGTTCGTCATTTCCTGGGCCCTGATCTTGCCGGTTCACGCGGCGCACGCCTTCCTGAGCGATTTGGCTGCCGGACGCTTTGGCGCGTCCGTTACGGTTGCGAACCGGGACGAGTTCGGCGAGCTCGCGACCCAGCTCAGCGCCACAAGCAAGGAGCTCGCGCGGCTCGACGCCGAGCAACGGCGTAGCGCCGGCGACCTGGCCGAGCTGAACGCCAAGCTCCAGCAGGCCAGCAAGGCGAAGTCGGACTTTCTGGCCAACATGAGCCATGAGCTGCGCACGCCGCTGAACGCCATCCTCGGGTTCACGGAAATGCTGAAGGACGGACTGTATGGGCCGGTGGCCGAGGATTTCAGGGAGCCTCTGGCCGACATCGAGACGAATGGCAAGCACCTCCTGCACCTGATCAACGACGTCCTTGATCTCTCCAAGATCGAAGCGGGGAGGATGGAGCTCGCCGTTTCGGAGTACTCGGCGAGCGAAATAGTCAGCACCGTGCGTGCGTCGCTTCGGTCGCTTGCCGACGAGAAGCGCCTGGATTTCAGGGCGGCCGTGGACGACTCGCTGCCGGAAGTGATGTATGGCGACGCCAAGCGGATTACCCAGTGCCTGCTTAATCTCGCCAGCAACGCGCTCAAGTTCACCAGGCAGGGCGGCGTGACGATCCGCGCCGAGCGCCACGGCGACTTCGTGCGCTACAGTGTGCTCGATACGGGCATCGGGATCCCGGCAGATCAGCTCGAGGTCCTGTTCACCGAGTTCAAACAGGGCGATGCGGCGATCACTCGAGAGTTCGGCGGCACGGGCCTCGGCTTGAGCATCACCAAGAAGTTCGTTGAAATGCACGGCGGACGCATTTGGGTGGAAAGCAAGCTCAACGAGGGGTCGGCGTTCCATTTTGCGATCCCGCTCAACGCGCACATCGCTGCGGCCGCATGAAGCCGAAGACCATCCTCTACGTCGAGGACAACGAATTCAACAGGAAGATCGTGAGGCAATTGCTCGCGCAGACGAACTATCGGCTGCGCGAGGCCACGGACGGCGAGATGGGGATCGCCGCCGCCCAGCAGGAGCCTCCGGACCTGATCCTCATGGACGTTCAACTACCCAAGATAACCGGCCTGGAAGCGACGCGCCGACTTCGCAGCGATCCGCGTACCGCGACTATTCCCATCATCGTCATCACGTCCTACGCGCTGAGTGGCGATGCGCAGAAGGCGAAGGATGCGGGCGCTACAGGGTATCTCGCCAAACCGTACAGCCCGCGCGACCTGTTGGCGAGGATTCGGGAAATCCTGCCCGAGCAGTAGCATCGACACACGGAGAAAACGATGAAACCCCTGACCACATGCACCGCGCTCGTGGCCGCGCTCGCGCTACCGCTCCTCGCCTTTGCAGGGCAGGAGGAGCAGTTCACCCCCGAGTTCCGCGAAGTACGAACCTCCGCCGATCCGAAGCACACGCCAAAGCTGACCGCTCCTCGATCGGTGAAGCGCGGCCAGTGGTTCGATGTGGCGGTGTCTGTGGGCACCGCAGGCGAGCACCCGTCCCTGTCCGAGCATCATGTCCGGTACATCGCCTTGTACATCGACAGCGCTGAGATCACCCGCGTCTACCTGCATCCCGTGTTCTCGGCGCCAAAGGTCACGTTCACCATTGCGCTGGACCACGAAGGAACATTGCGCGCGCTCGCGGAGCCGACCCACTCCGCGGCATGGGAGGCGTCGCAAAAGATCAGCGTCGTGCCGTGATATCGAACGCCACCGTCGCCCCTTGAGCGGTGACGACGACGTCGCGAGACGCGTTGCCGAGCGCCTCGTGCCACATGTGCATCCGGTACTTCCCGGGCGGCACGTTTGCGATGCTGAACTCGCCGGCCGGGTCGGTCGCCGAATAGAACGGATGCTCGGCCACGACGACCCAGCTATTCATCCATGAGTGCAGATCGCAAGTGATGGCTACGATCTCGGGCTTGGTGAACGTGATCGGAATCGTCCGCCCGCGCGGCTGCGTCCGGTTGAACGCCGGATTTTCCTTGCTTTGACTGTGCAGGTTGTGAAGGAGACGGTCGCTATTCAGGAATTCCACCGTGCCGCCAACAGGAACGACCACGAGCCGCGGCGTGAAGACGCAGCCCTTCTGGTCCATCTCGACCTTAGGAAGCGGGCTGGGCCACTTGGCCCCCTTCGGCGGGTTCTCGAGCCATACGACTGCGTTGAGCACGCCGCGCTTGGGACTCAGGACCAGGTCCTCGGCGTCCTTCTCTTTCCCGCATATGTATTGATCGATGGTAACGGGGAACTTCGCGCGTTCTCCGGTCGGGCCTGTGTAGCGCACGGCCCCGCGAATGTCGCCGCCATACGCAAGATGGCTCGACGCAAGCGCGAGCATCGCGGCAGAAAGTCCCAGCAACCTCACGGGAATCATCCCCTCGTCACAAGGCAGGCTTGCGAAATGATACTCGTGGTTGCGCCGGAAAATGCGGGCATTGGCAGGAGCCGGATGTAGGACAGAGCGCGACAATGCGGGTCTCACTAGGCCCTGGGCCGGCCGGCGCGTGCTTGCCAGAAGCCACAGGCCCGTCACGTCCATGTTGCGAAACAAAAAAAGGCCCCGCGGGCCATCAGGGCCCTCGGGTTGGGGAGGAGGGGGAGAACCCTGGAACTGCGGCCGCGAGGCCTGCGTCGTTCTTGACGTGAATCCAGTGTGGCGGGGGCGGATGTCGCGACGGTTTCCGCCGCGCCCTCGGGCGTTACGCCTGAAACACGCTCACAGCAGGAACCAGGCGCCCTCGCCCAGGTAAACGCGCACGCGCTCGCCGGGCTCGACCTGTCGCGGACCGGCGTACAGGAGGGCCACTTCGCTGCCGTCGTCGAGCCGCACCACGACCTGCTCGCGCGGCGCACCGTCCAGCGGGTCCTCGTAGCTCAGGTGGGTGTGCTCCCACGGCTCCTCGGGATCCGGCGCCGCCAGGACGCTGCGCACGGTGCCCTGCACGATGTCGCCTGCGGCCTCGCGCGCTTCGGCGCGAGCGAGGAAGAGAAAGTCCGGCTGCGCATGCGGCTTGCCGCAGCCTGCGAGCGCGACAAGCGCCACGATCACTGCCAGCCCGGCGGTATAGAACCAGTAGTCACGCGTTTCCATTGCTGCCTTCCCTTTCAGGTTTCCAGGGGCCATGCTGGACACGACGCATTGCGCGCCGGTTTCGCAGCCGGGCGGCGGGGGTTACAGCTGAAACGTCAGGCGCGGCGCAGGGCGCGCGCCAGGGCGGCGGCGATGTCGCGCGATTGCAGCGGTTTCTTCAGGATCTCGGTCACGCCGGCGGCGAGCGCGCGCGCGCTCATCATGGGGCCGGTATAGCCGCTCATGAGGATCACCGGCAGCCCGGGACGCGGCCCGCGCAGGGCGCGCGCGAGGTCGGTGCCGGTGAGCCCCGGCATGACTTCGTCGGCGATCACCGCGTCGACGCGCTCGGGCGCCGCCTGGAAGGCGCTGAGCGCGGCATTGCCGTCGGCGCAGCCCACCGGCTCGTAGCCGAGGTTCTTCAGCACCTCGGTGGTGACGGCGACGATCGCCTCCTCATCGTCCACCACCAGCACCCGCTCGCCCTGCCCGCGCACGACGGGGCCCTGCCCGGTGTCCTCGGCGATGACGGGGGAATCCACGCGCGGCAGGTAGATCGCGAAGCAGCTGCCGCGGCCGGGCGTCGCCGTGACGTCGATGGCGCCGCCGGAGTCGGTGACGATGCCGTAGACGAGCGAGAGGCCGAGGCCCGTGCCCTTGCCGACTTCCTTGGTGGTGAAGAACGGCTCGAAGATGCGGGCGAGCGTGGTCGCGTCCATGCCGGTGCCGCTGTCCTCGACGACCAGGCAGGCGTAGGCGCCGGCGAGGAGCGTGCTGTGCGAGAGCGCGCGGTCCGTCTCGAGCTTCACTTCCTCGAGCCGCACGCGCAGCGTGCCGCCCGCCGCCATCGCGTGCACGGCGTTGGTGCACAGATTCATCGTCACCCGGTGGAGCTGCGTCGGATCGCCGACCACGTAGAGCGGCGCGCCGGGCAGGCGCGCCTCGAGCGTGATCCCCTCCGCGAGCGAGCCGCGCACGAGTTCCAGGGTCTCGGCGACGACGCGGCCGAGGTCCACCGGCACGCGCCTGCCGCGCTGGCTGCGGCTGTAGGAGAGGATCTGCTCGACGAGCGCCGCGGCGCGGTTCGCGCCGGTGAGCACGTTGTCGGCGTAGCGCTTGAGCGGCGTGCCGGCCGGCGCGTTCTCGGCGAGGATCTCGGCATAGCCGAGGATGCCGCCGAGGATGTTGTTGAAGTCGTGCGCGATGCCGCCGGCGAGGCGGCCCACCGCCTCCATCTTCTCGGCCTGGCGCAGGCGGCCCTCGAGGCGCGCGCGCTCGGCTTCCGCCGCCTTGCGCTCGGTGATGTCGCGGAAGTTCATCACCACGGCGCCGACGCTCGGCTCGTGCAGCAGGTTGCTGCGCGTGTTCTCGATCCAGCGCCACGAGCCGTCCTTGTGCAGCACTTTCGCCTCGTCCACCGAGACCTTGCCCGGCTGGCGCAGCAGATCGGCGCGCAGCCTGAGCGCCACCTCGTGGAACTCGGGATGCATGAGGTCCATCACCTCGCGGCCGCGCAGCTCCTCGGGCGTGTAGCCGATCAGGCGCTCGATAGCCGGGCTGGCGTAGAAGACGCCGCCCTGCATCGGGCGGGTGAGGATCACGGCGTCCGAGCTGTACTCGATCATGGCGCGGAAGCGCTTCTCGCTCTCCTGCCGCGCGCGCTCGCGCCGCGCCAGTCCCCAGGCCGCCGCCGCGATCAGCGCCAGCATCGCCGCCGAGGTGAGCAGCGTGCGGCCCGCGATCACGCCCGCCTCCACGCGCCACGGCGCGAACACCGCCGAGCGCGACGCGCCGGCGGCCACCACCAGCGGGAAGCCGCGCACCTCGCGCGCCGAGAGCAGCACCGGCTCGCGCGTCACCGGGCTCGTGCTCCAGCCGTCGAAGCGCCCCTCGCGCTGCAGGTCGGCGGTGATCGCGCTTTGCGGCAGGCGCGTGCCGCGCGCGTTGAGCGGGTCGGGCACCCGCGTCATGACGACGTTCTCCTGCGAGAGCAGCGTGATGAACCCGCCCTCGTCGAGCTCGATCGCGCGGTAGATGCGCTCGAAGCTCTCGAGGTCGATGAGCGCCACCGCGGCGCCGCCCGAGGGAATCGAGCGAACCATGACGAAGCGCCAGTCGAGGCCTTCCAGGCCGCCGCGATAGGGCTCGCTGAGGTAGAGGCGGCCGCTCGCCGCCTTGCCGCGCATCGCGACGTAGAGGCGCTCGGCGAGCGCGGGGTCGATGTCCGCGGCGTTGCCGCCCCGCGAGACGAGCTTGCCCTGGCCGTTGAAGATGAGCACCGTCGCGAGGTGCGGCAGCCGGCTCGCTTCGGTCACGCCGCGGCGCATCGCGTCGCGCAGCACGAGGTCCGCGGCCTCCAGCGCCGCCGCGGTCTGCTCGGCGAGCACGCGCGTGACGTTGGTGAAATCGCGCTGCGCGCGGCGCTCGGTACGCTCGCGCGCGGTACGCACGTCCCACACCCCGGAGGCGATGTTGATGAGCACCAGCACGATGCCGAGCGCGATCAGCGCCCGGCCGAGCGGGATGCGGGAAAGCGCCCCGCGCACGGCGCTAGGTCTGCGCCGGGCCGACCAGCTCGGCGACCGCGCGCAGCAGCTCGGCGCGCTTGACCGGCTTGGCGAGCGCCCGCGCGGCGCCCGCCTGCAGCGCCTCCTGCGCGCTGCAGCCCTGGTCGGAGTTGAAATGCCCGGAGACGGCGATGACGCGCAGCCCGGGGTGCTTCTCGCGTATAGAGTGGATCGCCTCCGCGCCGCAGGGGCCGGGCATCCACATGTCGCTCACCACCAGGGCCGGCGCACCGCGCTGCAGCTCGGCGACCGCCGCGGTGCAGTTGCACGCCTTGCGCACGGCGTAGCCCGCCGCTTCCAGCCAGTCGGTCATGAGGTCGCGCATGATCGCGTCGTCGTCGATGACGAGGATCTCGACCGCCGGCTTCGTGTCGCGGTTGTCGCTCAAGAACCCATTCCACAGGAACGCGATTGCGTGTAATTTACATGCGCCATCGGGGAAGGTTACACCTGTAACCCTGCGGGGAACGAGGTCAATAGACTTTCCCCGTGAGCGAAGCCGACGTCACGACCATCATGAGCACCCCATCCGAGACATCCCAGCCGGCGAGCGCTGCGCACGTGCTCGCGGTCGACGACGACCCGCAGATCCGCGAGCTCATCGCGGACTATCTCGGCCAGAACGAGCTGCGCGTCACCGCCGTCGCCGACGGCCGCGCCATGCAGGCGGTGCTCGCCGAGAGCGTCGTCGATCTCATCGTCCTGGATCTCAAGCTGCAGTCCGAGGACGGCATGGCGCTGGCGCGGCGCCTGCGCGACGAGTCGGCGATCCCCATCATCATGCTCACCGGGCGGCGCGACGAGGCCGACCGGGTGATGGGCCTCGAGCTCGGCGCCGACGACTACCTCACCAAGCCCTTCAGCCCGCGCGAGCTGCTCGCGCGCATCCGCACCGTGCTGCGCCGCCGCCGCGCCGAGGTGCGCCAGGGCCGCCCCGACGGCGTGCGCGCCTACCGCTTCGACGGCTGG
>Ga0105101_10000039_pt1 | contig 43593 bp, 57 predicted proteins | sample PPLLak21cMay2015_2_FD_87037 | JGI IMG/M metagenome (GOLD analysis project Ga0105101, IMG submission 87037) | Freshwater sediment microbial communities from Prairie Pothole Lake near Jamestown, North Dakota, USA - PPLs Lake P8 Core (1) Depth... | ecosystem: Environmental > Aquatic > Freshwater >... | reverse complement strand
TGTCTAATCCTATATCAGTAGAAAGTTTCGAAGACCCCCTTTATGTAGTTGGAACAGGCGGCCTTGTAACTAATAAAATTAATCGTACCTCTTATATTCCTTTTGTTGATGGAAGCGATGTGTCTAATTTATCCGCGCATCTTGCTGGTTCTGATTACACAAATTCTTCTCTTGCCCCAAGCTTTCTTCAAAGGTTGGAAGGGGACTTTACAGCAAGCGAGAATGGAATAGAGTCTCTTGTCTATCTTCCAACACTTTCCGGCCCTCTTAATAAGTGTGTTGTGGATTACATCTACTTTTCAACAAATAACCCTTCTCCGTTATATCGGGTTACGGGAATGCAGGGATGGTTTAAATTAAACAACGAGAGCTTGGATATTTATGGAGTGAGAAACATTTCCTATGAGGTTTAAAATGTACTAAGAACATTTTTATACTTTATTTTATTACTTTAACAATAGAAAAGAAAATGGAAAAATCTATGATTAAGCTTACTATAGCATTTTTAGTTGTTTTATTTGTAATAGTGATAGCAAGCATTTTTTATGACTTTTCAAAAACAAAAACAGGCGCCCCAGCTGAAAATAATCTAGATAATGGATTAGGAGAGAGCGAAAACCAGTCCCGCGGTTCTTCAGGCAATGGAAGTAATGGGGGGGAATTGGGAACTATTTCGCCGCTTTCCAAAAATGGCTCAGTTGGGGGAAGTGGGGGGGACAGCGGAGATGGTAGTAGTGGAAGTGAGCCAGAAGAGAAACAGCTCCCTCCAGACTTATACATAGCTCCATGTGGAATTTATTTTGCAGCTTACGGAGTTTGTAACGGCACTTGTGCTGAAGGGATATGCACCCAGGAAGGAAGAAGTTGCTATTGCAAGCGAGTTTAAAATAAAGGCAAAAACCAATAGTAGAGTTTCCGAAAATCCTTTATAAATAAGCTATAATTTGCTCGTTTCACTCAGATTATTGGCTCGATTTGTTCAGAGTTCACAAATCTCACAATTTTCTATTAATCACCTGTGAGGCATTTATAAACAAAAGTAAGAAACTCTAGACCAATAGTAATATTTATAAACTGGTTAATCTTCGGAATATTAATTAAGTGAATCAAAAAAAGGAGGTAAAATATGAAAACAACAAAAGGACAGGCAGCTATGGAGTTTTTGATGACTTATGGCTGGGCAATCTTAGCAGCAATTATTGTCATAGGGATTTTAGGATACTACTATTTTTCAAGAGATGTCTTAACACCAAAAGCAGCTGTCGTGAATCCGCCATTCTACCTGAATGGGCAGGTCGTAAACACATCCGGAGTTTCTTTGGAGCTTAAAAACAACGGCGATGATACTTATAATGTTACCAAAGTTACTGTAACAAATTGTGGCGAATCTTGGAATGGTGTTAATCTAGTTGTTGGTAGTGTTGCTTCTGGTAGCACAGTCCTAGCAAGGGTAAATTGCACACTAACACCTGCAAATACATTTAAAGGCACAATAACAGTGTACTATACTAAATCAGGAAGCACTCTTGAGCAGACAACAACTGGTTCGATAACACAGAGCGTATCTTAAACTTATTTTTTATTTTTTAATCTTTTTCTTGTTTTTTATACTTTAGTTATTGTCAGAGTTATATTTCCCTCCAAGGGCTTCCATCTTTTCAGTAAGCTCTTTTCCCCTATCTCCGGTATCTGTATACCATTTGTAAGTCCTCATTCTTCTTGCAGCTCCTGCATAATTAGGATCTTGCTGATTAAGTTCAGCTCTTAAGCTCCAGATTCCTCCAAAAGTCTCTCCCATGTTGTAAGCCATATCAATGAGTATTTCCTTGGCTCCAGCGTCTAATCTTTCCCATCCATTTCCGATATAGTTTTTAGCATCTAAAACAGCTATCGCCGCGTCTTCTCTCATCAGTTCACAGGCATGCTCTCTGGTTATTTCCTGTTCTCCTTTAAGAACTTTATCATAATCGTAACCCAAAGCCTTTATTCTTCCCTTCGCCCCCTCTTTTGTAAGGTTAAACCCAATGCCTATTGTAGGGAATCCTTTAGTGTCAAAATATCTCCAGGTCCTTAAGTCTTCGCGTCTTTCAATAGAAGAATATAGGGCATTGTAATTTATTCCTTGCTCGCCTTGTAGGTTAATACCCGCCTCTGCAGGAAGTTTAATTTTTTGCCCAACATCCAAATTGTTAATATTTATCTCAGGATTACCAAGCCTTAATCTAACATAAGGGACACCTGTTTTTTCAGCAATGTCAACTAAGGTGTCTCCTTTTACAACAGTATAAAATTCCCCATTTTTTTGCTCTTGACTTCCAGCAAACCAATTTATAGCCTTACTCACAGCATCTCTCACTATAACTTCCAGGTCAAAATTGTTGCTTCTTCCCAAATTTTCTTCTTTTGTTGAAACATCATAGCTCAGACAATTAGAGTCTGGCATTCCATTTGTATCTCTTACAACAAAATTTGTTTCATTGCTGTCCATAATTATTTTTGCTTCTCTTACAATTTTGTCTAGATAAGCAGGAGTTACCTGCTCACAATAAGCTTTTTCATTAGATCCAGTCGCTTCTCTTGTTCCTGGAAATAATCCCCTGAAAAAAGCCGGCCCGTACTCTCTTCCAAGCACAGACCCTGATGTAGCCGCGGCCATAGCAGATAAAAACCACATTTGTAAGAATCTCCTATCTTTCACTCTTTTCCTAGTATCTCTTCCTTTCATTTTCCTTCCTCCCTTATTTTTATTTCTTTTTCTTCCATTTTTTTCGCTTCTTCCAAAACTAATATGGATATTTCAACAATTGTCTTTGGAGGCAATTCTCCTTGCAAGAGTTTTGGAATTACAATTATCGAGTTCTCGCCATGTTTTGCTATTTTTTTGCGAAGTGTGAATTTTCTTTGTATTTTCATTTTATTCTAACCTCCAATTGGTATTTCTTCTTAGATAGGCTATAAGAGCATCTTTTGTAGAAAGGTTATAATCAAAAGAAGAAAGTTCAATAGATCCATAGCGATTCATTAAAGCGCATATTCCTGCTAGGTCGCATTTTGCTTCGTCAGGAAGAGAGGTAAACCCTATTACGCCAACCCCCCATTTTTCAAGGCCTTGTTGTATTACATCCCTTCTATTTAGAGTTATTACAACTTCGCCCTCTTCATGGCCCCGGGATTTGACTAACGTCGGTTCGGGCCTTCCACCCAAGACATATATATGTGCATGAACTCCTCTAGGAATATTCTTATCTCGTCCACTTGCGTACTTATAACCTACTGATTTCCCCGATAGATAACTCACATCGGTTAACTCAGGGTTATTCCTGTCTCTTTCTGCTTCTTTTTCCAATCTTTGTTCTTCTAGTTCTTTAAAATCTTCTGTAACTTCATATATCATATTTAGCGTATGAGTATGGTCTGGGATGCTTTCTACAATCCCATCATCATGAAAATAAAAATAATTAGGAACTTGTAATTCAAAACCTGTTGCTGGGAGTATTAGCTGTTTCATTTTAAGCAGCCACCCCCGCTGTTTGCAGCCTTAATCCCTCAAGAAATTGTTCTAAGGTTATCTTTGGAAAATTTTCAGCGCATAAAACATATTCACATTCCAGCTCTCCATAATCTAGAGGAGAATTTAAGACTAAATCTTGAATTACATTTAAACTTCTCGAGCTAACTTTTTTTGAAACATCTTTTAAAGAGTGCCTTAAACAGATTCCATTATACATCCCACCCATAGAAATTTTTCTGCCATTTAAAATTCCTAGCCTGCTTTCATCATCAGCATACCCCTTGTCGGGCTTTGTTAATATAACGTCATCAACTAATCCCCTCTCAAGCAAAAGGCTTGTTGCTTTTATATAAAAAACAGAATCTTCAAATAATACCAGATTAAATCCTCCGCCTTTCCTTTTTTCAATAAGTCTTTTAATTTCCTCAGTATACTTACTCACTTGAGCCAGGTGTCCCGTAGTATCCAATCGATCCATGTGTGCAAAATGGATATAAAATGGGTGAGCCAAAACAACTACCCTCTCTGAATCAAGAGGCCTTGAATATTCACCTATATGCTTTTCGCAATCCCTCCTTATTCCCGCCTCTTCAATGCAAGTTTCTTCTCTGTTATCAGGAAACCTTATTGCACGGCTGGCATAAACCCCCCAGGAATCAAATTTTCTGTTTAAAATCGGCCTAAGCCCATTATTAGCACCTAAAAATTGTTCTAAATCCTTTCTGATTAGTTCTCCCATGCCCAGCATAGCTGCATCTGGAATATGACCAATTTCCGCTATCATTTTATCTCTCTCGCCTCTCCTTTAGAATAAAAATGTCTGCTCTGAGCCCCTGTTAATTCTTGTAAATTGGCACTTCCATTATATGCATTTTCAGTTGTTTGATCAGTGTATCGTACCTCTTGTTTAGCAACTTCTCTATTTTGCCATGCTCTTACTGCCTCAATTGCTTTATGCGTATAAGGAGACATGCTGGCTAAGCCACCAAGAATTATTATAGCCCAAGCTTTTGCAAACCAGTCTCCAGGATGTTTATGCTCTTCGTTAAGTCTTTGTGTAAGGCTCATTTTTATTACAATTTTATTACAATTTTAGTGTAATCCTTAGAAAATGCCCCTTTATAAACTTTTCTATATTAATTACTTAATAGTAGTTACTAAAATAGGTTAATTTTTAAGGTGTTTAAGGTTTTTTATAAATAATAGAAGCTTTTTTAAACACCTTTCTTCTTTTTATTCCATGAAAATATTATCCTTGCACTGCGACTATATAAAATTTAAACCAGTAAAAAAAGCAATAAAACAGCCAGAAGAGCTGTCTGAAGAAAGGAAAAAAGAGAAGGAAATAAAGGAAGTTCTAGTTATTTTTACTGCAGTTGAAAAGCAGGATGAATCTAACAGGGACATTGTTAAGCAGTATCTTGAGAATGTTGAGGACCTGGCAAAACAGGTTAAAGCAAAGAACATTGTTCTTTATCCTTACGCCCATCTTTCTTCACAATTATCTGCTCCCGCTTTTGCTCAATCTTTGATGCAGGAAGCTGAAAAAATGCTCAAAGAAAACAAAAAATACAACGTTGAGAGGGCGCCTTTTGGCTATTATAAAGAGTTTGAATTAAAATGCAAGGGCCATCCTTTAGCTGAATTATCTAGGTCTATTGGAGATACAGGACAAGGAAAAGTAGTTGTAGAAGCAACGAAGCCAATTATTGAAGATAAAGATGAGAAAGTGGATTATAAGCAGCTTCTTGACCAAATCTCGCGCTCAAAACTAGACACTAGAGTATTAAAAGACAACGATCACAGAATTTTAGGCAATAGAATGGATTTATTCTCTTTTAATGATGTTGCTCCTGGTATGGTTTTCTGGCATAACAATGGATTGATAATAAAAAATGAGCTCATAAAATTCTGGAGAGAAGAGCACGCCAAAGCAGGCTATCAGGAAATTTCCACCCCACAAATAATGGACAAGAAATTATGGCAGGTATCTGGCCATTGGGACAAGTACAAAGAAAATAACTTTATAACCGAATATGAGAAAAGGCCTTTTTTAATTAAACCTATGAATTGTCCAGGAGGGATGTTAGTCTACAAAACTGGGACAAAATCCTATAAAGACCTCCCATTGAAAGTCGCTGAACTTGGTGTTGTTCATAGATATGAATTGTCAGGAGTTTTAGGAGGATTATTCAGAGTTATCCAGTTCACCCAGGATGATGCGCACATCTTTTGCACTGAAAAGCAAGTTGAAGGCGAGATATTAAAAATAATCGAACTTATAGAAATTTTTTATAAGAAATTTAATCTCCCATATCATGTTGAACTATCTACCCGCCCTGAAAAGAGAATAGGTTCTGATGAAACTTGGGATAAAGCTGAAAAGCTTTTAGAAAATGTGCTTAAAAAAAGAAAAATGAAGTATAAAATAAATAAAGGAGATGGGGCTTTTTACGGACCTAAAATAGATTTTCACGTTGAAGATTCTTTAGGAAGAACCTGGCAGTGTTCAACAATTCAACTGGATTTTGCACTGCCTGAAAGATTCGACTTAAAGTACACAACAGAAAAAAATACCTTAGAAAGGCCAGTAATGTTGCATCGGGTTCTTTATGGCTCTTTAGAAAGATTTTTAGGAGTTCTCCTAGAGCATACCAATGGAAATTTGCCATTATGGCTCTCTCCAATACAGGCAAGAGTCTTAAGTTTTACAGACAGGAATGTAAAAGCAGCTGAGAAATTCCTGCAGAAACTGAAAGATGCTGGAATAAGGGCAGATTCCGATTTCAACTCAACAACAGTCAATGATAAAGTAAGAACCGCTGAGCTTCAAAAAATACCCCTGATTATAACAATTGGGGACAAAGAAGAAGAAAAAGGCACCTTGGCAGTAAGAGCCAGAGGAGAAAAATTGAAATTTGACATAAATCCTGATAAATTTATTTCTGAAATCAAGGAAAAAATTGAAAAAAGAGAATGAATTGAAAGGAGGGAAATAAAAAGCATTTAAGTATCATAGATAGGATAAAAATGCTTTTTATTTATAAAAGAAAAAATGCCAAAAACAATAGTAAAACAGAAAGTTTGCAGTGCTGGCTGCTGTGGATGTGGTTGTGGGGGAGCATTATATGGATTGGGCTTTATTGGAGCCTTAGTCTACTACCTTGCAACTGCCACGGGCTTCTGGGATGGAGTTTTAGGAGTCTTAAAAGCAATAGTCTGGCCTGCATTCTTGGTATTTGAAATGTTAAAATATCTGGGGATGTAAAAGACTCAAAATAGAAACATTTAAATACTTACTTTAACTTACAAGTAAGTTAGGAGAAGTTAAATGGAAATAGTAATGAGCGCCCATGCTTTGGAGCAGGCAAGAGAAAGGGGGGTAAGCATAAACGAGATAAAAGATGCAATTAAATGCGGGGCAAAGTCATTACAAAATGGAAAAATTATCTCCATGTATAGGCATATTAAAATAGTATTTAAAAAACAAGAAGATAAATTTTTTATTATAACTGTTATGATAAGGAGCGAGAAAAATGGAAAATAAATGCGTTTTATGTGAAGGAGAACTAAAAGAAAAAATTGTAGACTATGAAGTCTATGGAAAGAGCCTTGGAAAATTCCCTGCAAAAGTCTGTGAAAAATGCGAAGAAAAATGGTTTGATGAAAAAACCTCTAAAAAAATAGAAGAAGCAGAGAAAAAAGCAGGCTTGTTTGGGCTTTCAAGGGAAGGGAAGATAGGATATAGCGGAAATTCCTTAATTATCAGAATCCCTAAGGAAATAGCCAAGTTTATGAACCTAAAAAAAGAAGCCCCTATTGTTATTTATCCAGAAGACAAAGATAAGCTGTCGGTTAGCATTAGATAGTTGAACTTCCTTTATTGGTCTTTCTCCCATTTTTTGTAATTAACAAGTGAAAAATCAGGTTTATATATAACTCATTTTTGAGATAGTAATGGAAAACAAAAATTTGAGGTCAGTTGACCAAACAAAGCCCTTGATAGAATACCTTGAGAAGAACATGAAAAAGGGCTATAAGTTAGAAGACCTAAAATGGGCGTTAATAAGCCAGGGGCATTCTAGGACTGCAGTGCAAAAAGCAGTAGATTATCTTAATAAGAATAAAAAGCCAGAGCTAGTTAAGCCCGTTAAAATTGAAGCTCCTAAAGAAGAGACAATTCCAGTCAATGTAGAAATGCCAGAACCTTCTTTATGGCAGAAATTCAAGGGATTCTTCAGCTAGATTTATAAAAGTTTATAAACAATTAAGCTTTTATTTATGCATGAATTTTGAATCTACACTAGAGGGGATAGAAAAAAGCGAGGCTTTTTCTAAATTTAAGGAAAAAAATAAAAAAGCTTTTTTATGTGCCGGGTTTTTTGTGATTGATTATGAGGCAGGAGGAACTCAGCAGCAGCTAGACTATTGCATAGGAGAGAACGAGGTTTACACTTTCTTGCTCGGAGACGAAATTTCTTTAAAAAAAGCAGAAACAATTGAAGGACAAAAAACCAATATGCCCCCCATAGAAAAAAATATTGATGTCGATTTGGATGATGCTGAAAAAATCCTACAAGAAAAGATAAAAGAAGAGAAAATTGATAAAAAACTCTTGAAGATTATTGCAGTTTTGCAGGTTTACGAAGGAAAGCAAATTTGGAACCTTAACTGCGTTCTTGAAGGATTAGAGATTATTAGATGCCATATTGACTGCAAAACTGGAGATATTTTGAAATTCGAGAGAAAAAACATGATGGACTTTGTGAAGAGAGTGAAATAATTATCGCTGTCCAAGATCTCTTGGATACTTTCCATCTCTTTGCATATCCCAAAGAGACCTTCTGCTGGGTTCGAAAACTCGATAGGTTCCCTCGCGATTTAGGGCTGCTTCTCCGGCTCCATTCAAGCAGTAATAAATTGCCCCATTGCTTTCTGTTATGTTAACCAGCCCTTCATCTGCCGCAACTGCAAATTGGGCGGTGAGGTCCTTTTCATCTACGCTGAGTTTATGATAATTCAATAAGCGCCTTGCCACTCCTTGGAGTGTTATCTTTCTTCCTCTATGGGCCCCAACTGAATGGAGATAGCTTAATGCAGCTTTCAGAGGATAGGGAATTTTTTCTTGCGCATTTCCATTACCTGTATCTTGCAGACGAATATCTCCTCCAAATCTTGCTTTAGCCATTTTTAAAAATTTTAGAAGCCTCTAAAGAGGCATCCATAAGATTAGATAGGAACTCTAAGAGTTTTTAAATTTTATGCTGTTATGATTGTCATAGATAGCCTACATAGGTTGTTTCCTCCTGCTCAACAACCTCACAAATTTTATTAGAAATGTATATAGCAATCATATCTAGAAAGTGGAATATTTTAGAGAAAATCGAACTGGTGCATATTTTGGATAAGTCTAATTCAAATAGCAGATTAAGTCAATCCCGTTTTTATTTTATCGGTTTTTTTACAATTATAACAATGCTTTTTCCAGAATGCTCTTCTGTTTTCTCATTTTTCTCAGATATCTGGACAATTTCAAACCCTACCAGTTTCAATAAATCAAGAATCTCTTTTTTATCGTATAAATAATAGTACCTCATGCAAACTTTCTCGTTTACCTTCCAAGGCGCTTCTATCTCTTTTCCTTTATCTTTGAATCTTTCTTGTTCTTTGTCCCAGACACTTACAATCGCTTCGCATCCGGGCTTTAATACCCTAAAAAGCTCAAAAAGAGCTTTCTCTCTTGATTCCTTAGTGTCAATGCAATGCAAAGCGTCAATAAAGACGGCTGCATCAAAAAAATCAGAAGGAAAAGGCAGTTTATCAGCAGAGGTTTTTTCAATAAAAGACTCTACTCCGAGTTTGTCTGCTTTTTCTTTTGCATATTTTAGCATCTCAGAAGAAAAATCAACCCCATAAAAATTCCCTTTTATTTTTATAAAATTGCGCCCAGAGCCGCAGCATAAATCAAGTATTTTTCCCTGTTTTTTTCTCAAGAAATCAGTTACTTCCTCAACAGGCCTGCATCTATATCCTTTCCATACTTTTGCTATTTCATCCCATACTTGCTCCTGATTCATAAAATAGCAAGAATTTTTAAGTATAAAAAACATGCGATGCAATGATAATAACAGTTTTTGGCACAGGAACTCCTTCTAAGGAAGGATATAAAGAAGGTTATGAATTGGGAAAGAAAATAGCCTTAGCAGGACATATCCTAAAGAATGGAGGCTATGGAGGAATAATGAAGGCATCTGCAAAAGGTGCGACAGATGCGGGAGGAGAAGCTATTGGAGTAAGAATCAATCCAGAAAAAGTTGCATGGACCCCGCTCGAAAATAATTATTTGACAAAAGTAATTGTTAAGGACACTATGCACGAAAGGATATTGGAACTGATGAATGCTGATTATATAGTTGTTCTAGAGGGAAAACTCGGGACTTTAGAAGAAATATTTGTAGTCTGGAATGAATTTTTTGCAAAAGGAAAAGGAAAATTTTGTCTTGTTGGAGAAAAAAACAAAAAACTCTTTGAATTTTTAATGAAAAATGGATTTTTAAATGAAGAACATCTTCCATTTATAGAAGTAGTTGATTCAATTGATGATTTAGAATTTTTAAAGAGCTAAACATCTAAAGGGTAATTCCCTGGAAATAATGAACTCTATCTCTTGCCTTCTCTCCAACATAAAGACCGCCGCCAGCTGAAATAACAATAGCTTCATCGTAAGGAATTGTAGTCTCTTTTACTTCAGAAGACTTTCCTTCTGGATCTGCAAGGCGCTCTTGGCCCCTAACATTTCCAATAACAACTCCAGCATCAGTCGCCCTTGCAATCTCGTATATCGCACCGCCTCTTCCATCAGGAGAAGCTGCAACAACTAAGCTGCCCTTTTGAGAAGCTATTCTTTTGTTAGGAACCCTTCCAAATACAGACACCAGATCATTTTTTTTCATTCAACTTCCCAGACAAAGAGGTTTATAAACATATTTACAATTTAAAATATAGAATGAAAATTCCATCAAAATCAGAAGTAAGAAAGCCAACTAAGCTCTTCTTTTAATCTTCTTTTAATTCTTTAAATGCGCTTTCAAGCCTCGCCGGATCAAACCCGCGTTCTGTTAAAAGTCTTTTTCCCTCGCACTCTCTATTGCATATTCCTGCTAATAAGTCTAAGGTGCCAAACATGTCTCCTCGGCGATTATGTATTCCTTCTAGGACTATTTTTTCAACAGCTTCTGAATCTGGCACTTTTCCATTTACTCTGCAAGTAGTGGAATGAACACTTCTGGCAATATCTCTATATTCAATGCCCGAATCAGATAATAATTTATAAGCAGAAGTTCCAACAGCAGTAGCCAATCCTAACAGAAGGTGTTCTGTATCTGTTTGGGCATACCCTCTTGCAATAGCTTCTCCTGCTGCGTATACCAATGCTCTATTAGCAGATTGATTTAAATCCATAAACCCCATTATATTATTGTTAAAGTTTAATTTATAAAGATGATTATGATAAAAGATAATATGAAACTCCCATCAAAGCATCAAGTTAGAAAACCCACCAAAACTTTAGCAGGAGTAACTCCAATAGCCGCGATAATAGAGCCTAGAAAATGCAAGCATGGCACTTGTTTATTCTGCCCAACTTTAGATGTTCCACAATCTTACACTCCAAAGTCTCCTGCAATAATGAGGGCAATTACCTTAGATTATAGTCCTTACAAACAGGTAGAAGCAAGGTTGAAATCTTATGAAGTCATGCATCACCCCACAGAAAAGATAGAACTTATTATCATGGGCGGAACTTTTTTAGACTATCCAGTAAAATATCAGTACAATTTTATAAAGGAGTGTTACGATGCTTTAAACAAAAAGAAGAGCCGAGATTTAGAAGAGGCAAAGAAGCTTAACGAAAAAGCAAAGCACAGGTGTGTTGCATTATGCATTGAAACGCGACCAGATGTTTGTTCAGATAAAGAAATAAACCGATTACTAAGCTTTGGCGCAACAAGAGTGGAATTAGGAGTGCAGATGCCAGATGATAGCATTTACAAAATATGCAAGAGGGGGCATACTGTTAAACAGGTTGTAGATGCTACAAAAAGGCTAAGAGAGGCGGGTTTCAAGCTTGGCTACCATTTTATGCCTGGAATTCCCGGAAGCAACAAAGAAAAGGATCTATATCTATTTGAAGAAGTTTTTAAAAATCCAGCTTATAAACCCGACCAATTAAAAATATATCCCTGTCAGGTTATTAAAGGAGCTGAACTGGAAAAATACTATCATGAAAAAAAATATGCCCCTTATACAGAAAAAGAACTCAAAGAACTGATAATAAAATTCCTTTTCCTTACTCCAAGATACTGTAGAATAATGAGGATAATGAGAGAAATCCCACCCGATTACCTGATAGCTGGAACAACAAGGATTGATATAAGAAAAGATATAGAAGAAGAAATGAGAAAAAATAAAACAGAAATTAAAGAGATTCGTTTTAGAGAAATTGGAATGAGAAGCAGATACGGCGAAATAGATAAAAAAAATTTGCAATTAAAAATTACAAAATATAAAGCTTCCGGAGGCGATGAATACTTTTTAGAAATAGTCAATAAAGACGATATTTTATTTGCGCTCCTCAGACTTCGCATTTCAAAAAACAATGTAATAGTAAGAGAGCTTCATGTTTATGGGCAAGCAACAGATATAGGAAAAAAAGGAAAAATACAGCATACAGGCTTAGGAAAACAATTGATGCAGGAAGCTGAAAAAATAACAAAAGAGAATAAAATAAAAAAGCTGAAAGTTATTTCAGGTGTTGGAGTAAGAGAATATTACAGAAAATTAGGATATCAGCTTGATAAACAAGGTTATATGGAGAAAAATTTATAAAGAACAGACAACCGGTAACTTTATCTTTCCAAGTAAATTCTAACTAATGTTCAAAAGAAAAATGCCTCAACCAGTTGGAGAACAAGCTGTTGAAGAGCTGATTAGAGTTGTGGAAGCATTAAAAGAAAAAAGAGGGCATTGGTATACTCTAGGCATCCCAATAAATCATTATTATTCTTATGAAGAACAGCTTCAGGCAATAGATAGGTTAGGAGATTCCAGGAGTCCTAGGGCATTAGAATATCTTACTCGAGCAAGCGAGGTACTCGTAAACACAAAAGACCAAGGACGTGGTATGTCTACTACTTATATATGGCATCCAAATCTAAAGGGTGCGCTGGGGAGAGCATTTTCTAGAACCTGCGGCGCAACTTATGCACATGCGCCAAATCCTGATGAAAGGAGATTAAGTGAAGCAGTTTCTAAGCTTAGAAGATCTTTGAGCATAAAAGAAATAAAATGAGGGGGAGAAGATATACAAGGCAAGAAAGGCGAGATTTAGAGAGATGGTTTCGCTTAAGAGCAGAGGCAATAGAAGCAGAAAAAATAGGATTAGCAGCGCCCGTAGAAGTGAGTGATTTCCGTTTTTTGTTGAGCCAAGGAGGCCAATTAACACAGGAAGATACCCCCTACGTAGATAACTGTTATTTAAGCAGGCTAGATGTGAGAATCCCGGGAGTTAGAAAAGTTTATAGGTTTAAGACATTAACAACAAGCATGGGGGAATTTTATGTTTCCAAATAAAAAGAGTTTAGACTTTTGAGGTAATTTCAATCACCCCTAGTTTTTATTTACTCATTTATTTTATGGCTTAAATGAACCGACTGCAAATAGTATTTAAGCTTGGAATGGATATCTTGGGAATTCCTGTAAAGATTGAAAATAGGCAGGAATTGTATGACCTAGCTTACTTAGCAGAACAACAGGGAATTCACCTTTCTACCCAACGTTTATTATTCAACCCCCACACAGGTCATGCTTACTGTCCTGGAATTGAAATGCCACCTCATGCAGGAAGAGGCTATCTAAGTGATGATATTCAAGAAATTGAATGCGAACTTGCGTCTGGAGTTGATGATAGCGAGAACTGGAAACTCGATGACACCTCTATCAGGAAGCTTCATGAATTAAAAGTAAGCATAGCTAGAGAAGGGCTCGCAAAGTTATTAGCAGAAGGGTAATCTCAATAAATTTATTTACTTATAAGTAGTAACAAATAGAAAGGTTTATAAAGCCATTAATTCTAGCTAAAGCCTATGAAATTGCAAAAATTAGGCTTAAATTATTCAGCAGGGCTTTTGATACTGGGGAGTGTATTTTTAAACCCCGATATGCTTAAAGCTGCTCAAAGGCAGTTAGGACTCACAGAAAAACAGGCAAAAAGCGTACAAGCCGAGTTGTGTTCTAGTTTTGAGCAAAATCTAAGAAAAGAACTTTCTAAAGACCGAGATTTGATGCTTGAAGCTCTGCTTTTTGATGGCGACACAACTCTTGAAGGAAAAAGAGTTTATGATGAAAAATTAAGAAAAAGATTTGACAGAGCTTTAATACGTACTTTAAAAGAATCCAGTTTTTACAAAGAATTAAGAATTAGTTTAACAGATGGACTGAGAGATAGGCTGGCTGGCACAAATACAGGAGGAGATACTTATTCTGAAACACCCATTACCCTCAGCTCTACAGACAGGAGAAGGGTTGTTCCAGAGAGAAAGTTTATAGGAGTTAGTAGATTAAAGCCAAGTGCAAGTGTTTCATTAGACGGCGAAGGCCTGGATTATACTGTAAGGTTAGGTTTTGAAGGATTAAATATAGGCGGGTTTGTAATAGACAACGGAAAAGTTGCTTATAGCCCGAACAGACTAGAATTGCAAATTGAAAGAATCTTAGGGGAAAAGATGCATGCGACTTTCGGAGCGGATATAGAAAATTTTGACGACCCTCAAATTCAATACCAAGCAAGCGTCAGTGGCTTACTTGGAAAAAATACCGGCTTGTCTGTTCAAGCTGTTGTTAATGAAGAAGGAAAAGGCGGAGTAAACTTAGAATTAACAAAATATTTTTAATTTTCGGGTTTTGTTAAAGGATAAATCCTTAAAATAGCAGAATTTTTTTCTCTGGTTTTATTTGCTCGCTCTTCAAAATATTCTGCCATCTTTCTGCAATCGCTTCTTATCCCGTCTAATTGAGCTAATGAAGCGTAGTGTTGGGCCATCCTTCTAAACAAAGGTTCTCTGTCTAATGGATTAAGAACCGGCTCTATATTTTCGATGTATCTAAGCATTTCTGTAAGCTCGTCGTAAAAAGAAATTTCTTTTGCAGGCTTTCCAATAATCTCCTCCACATTTGCCATAATTAGTTTTCTATACTTTAATATTTAGGAATTTCCAATATAGAAAATATAAAGAATAGAATTAATAGTGAGATGCCTGCTGAAACGAAGTTACTCTCCCTCAAATTTTACCACAGAATAAACTTCCCACTTATTCAGTTTTTCCCTGCCTTTTAATTCTGGCAGTTCTATTACAAAAGCAATCTCTTCCACAATTCCCCCAAGCTTCTCAATCAAATTTGCAGCTGCGCGACAGGTCCCTCCGGTGGCTATTAGGTCGTCAATTAACAACACTTTTTGCCCGGGAGTTATTGCATCTTTGTGTATTTCGATAGAATCTTTTCCATATTCTAAATCATACTCTTCTCTTTCAACTTCATAAGGCAGTTTTCCTTTTTTTCTTATAGGAACAAATCCCACTCCAAGTTTATGTGCCAGTACACTCCCAACAATAAACCCTCTGCTTTCTATTCCCGCTATAATATCAATTTTCCTGTTTTTATACCTGTTTTCCAGAATCTCTATTGTTCTTTTAAATCCCTCGTTATCTTTCAATAGAGTTGTTATGTCCCTGAACATAACTCCTGGCTTTGGCCAGTTAGGAATTGTTCGTATCCTGCTTTTGATGAATTCTTCATCTTCTCTTCCTACCTTTTTTATTATCTGAATTAACAGTTTTTTCATTTTTTCTGCGTTTTGTCCAAAAATTCTTAGAATCTCTTCCCATGAGACCGGCTTTTCATCTGTTTTCCAGCAGTCATAATCAGTTGACATAGCTATTGCAGAATACTCTAGCTCGGCCTCTCTTGCAAGAATAGCCTCAGGAGCAACCGACATATTAACAACATCTGCTCCTAGCTGCCTGAACATATGGCTTTCGGCTCTTGTAGAAAATCTCGGCCCTTCAATTGTAATAACCGTTCCTTTTTTATGGAAGGGAATGTTAAGTTCTTGGCAAGCTTCGATAATTTTCTCCCTCAAGAATTCAGAAAACGGATCTGGCATTGCTGTGTGATTTGCGTTCTCTAAGCCCCCTGGAAATTTGTCAAAAAATGTGATGTTTCTGTGTCTTGTGAAATCAATGAATTGATCCAGAACAACAAAATCCCCTCTTTTTATCTCCTCCCGCAGCGAGCCACAAGCAGTAGTGGCTATTACATGGCTGCATCCCAATTTCCTAAGTGCATAAATATTGGCCCTGTAATTGATTTGTGTAGGAGGAATTTCATGCTTTTTGCCATGCCGAGAAAGAATGCATACCTCAATCCCATCTAATTTTCCGCAGGATATAAGAGAACTAGGCTTTCCATAAGGAGTCTCAACTTCTAGCTCTTTATATTCTTTTAATAATTCAGGATTATCTAATCCGCTCCCTCCAATTATCCCTATTTTTACCATAAACCATGCCAGTTTATAAAATATAAATATATTTGTATAGTTTTTTATATATTTCATAAATTGATATTAGAAGAAATATAAAAAGCATTATTAAATAGCTCTTTTAGCATCATTGATCTCACAAACCTTTTCCTGTCCGTCATCTCCTTCAATTATAGGGGCCACTTGAACAAGTGAACCTTGGGGTATGTCTGCAGGAATAACCCCGTAAGTTTTTGTTTCTATTTGCTCTAATGAATATAATGTCCTCCCATTACTAACTTCTTCGCATTCTTGGATGTCGTCCTTGTCTGGTTCTGTAGGATCAGTATCTATTATAGCATTTCCGTTTCGGTCGGTGTCTGTAGAATCAGGCGTCCCATCATTATCATCATCTGTTTCTGTAGAATCAGGCGTCCCATCACTATCTGAATCGTCAGGGCCATTCTGGGGCCTATCATCATCGTCTATACATTTTATTCCATTGACTTCTTGTATTGTTGTAGCTTTGCCATCAATCATTATCTTAACGCTTTTGACAGCATCGTTCTCTCCGCCAGCAACTCTTTTAACTTCAACTTGCGAAGGGTTTGATAATGAAGGGTCATTAGATCTTGCCTCATTAACCAACAACCTTACGTCACTGCATTTAAAAGGGTCATTGTTTGAACCCCATAAAAAAGGTATAACTACCATCCACACTATTGCTATTGCTGCTAAAACTATTAGAATTAATAAAACTGTTGTTATTATCTCTGATTGTGCTTTTCTATTCATTTTTTAATTTAATCTTTGATTAAACTGAATATTAAAATTTAAAAAAAATAAAAAAATAAAAAATTTAAAGGTTTAAGCCCTTGTTTGGCCAAAAATTTGACAGGTACTATTTTGCCCTGCTGAGTTTGTTATTACTGCAGCTACCTCAATTATATCGTTTGCCACTATAACTGGCGTCGCTCCACCTACAGCATTCCCTACGTTGTAAGTTTTTGTTTCAAGTTCGCCTATTTTTAGGGTGCCACCAGCAGCATTTGGTACAACTAAATTGTTATCGACTGCTGCTCTATTTACTAGTACATACATAGTAGCTACAAACACGTCTGGAGAGCCAGCCATTCTGTTAATTGTAACTGTGCCTGGCGCTGCTGCTGCTCCTCCTGGAACAGCTGCTGTAGCAGCAGTTGCTCCAACAACTCTCAACTTTACTTTTGCACATTCTGCATCACTGCCTCCCCCGCCTATGAATTTCGATATTACCATCCACACTATGACTACTGCTGCCAAAACTATCAGTATCAATAGAATCGTCGTTATTATCTCTGACTGAGATTTTCTGTTCATTTTATACCTCCTTTTTGTTTATTAATATTATAAGAATTAAGGCATTTATAAATGTTTTTGTTCAATTTTTGGAGTTTTTTTGTTGCAGGATGTCAAGAAGATGGTAAAACTCTTTTTTATCTAAAATCTTGTCGGCTTCTGAAATCCCTCTTTGCTCTGTCAATTTCCAGAAAGTTTCTGGAAGATAGCCTTTTTTTCTAAGAGAAGCTATTGTAAGCAAATTAGGGTCGTCCCACCCGCTGTACTTCTTCTCTTCAATGCCTTTTCTCATCTTAGTTGTTGATAATTCTAAATCTTTAAAGTGCATTCTTCCAATAAATCCAACCCAAGGATACTGCTTTTCCTTGCCTAGAGCCTTGTAAATCATCTTTTGCCTTTTGGCATTGTCTTTATGGTCTTTTCCCCTTATAATGTGCGTCATTCCAAGCTCTATATCATCAACTGTAACTGCAAGGTTCATTAAAGGCCATACTCTGTACTTTTTTCCCTGCAATGGATGTTCTGTCTCATTTATTCTTGCGAGCGGGAAGTCTCTCATCGCGGGATTTTTATCCTTCAAATCTGACTTGAATCTCACTACAGCTTCTCCCTCTTTGAATTTTTCTTTTCCTTTGCCAAGCATTTTGTTCCATCTCTTCGTCTGTTCTTCTTTCCCTAACTCTCTGCATGGGCATGCCTTGCTTTTCAACGATAGTTCTTTAAATTTCTCGCTATCGCAAGTGCAGATATAGGCTGCTTTCTTGTCTAGAAGTTTTTCGACATAATCATAGTAAAGCGGCATTCTCTCTGACTGTATTATTACTTCTACATCTTCCTTGCAAAGCCATCCGCTCTCTTCTTTCAACATCTGGTATGCTGGTTTGTGAATGTTTTCTGGATTTGTATCCTCTATTCTTAAATAAAATTTTCCAGAGTATTTTTTTGAGTAAAGAAAGTTAGGCAAGAGAGTAAGCGCATGCCCGATATGTAGGGGCCCTGAAGGAGAAGGGCACATTCTGCTTATTACCCCTTTTTTTCCAACCTTTGGCAGCTCAGGAAGTCCTTCTCTTTCTGTCCTGTGGCTTATTTCTTTCTCCGACTCAACAAGTTTATTCTTCTGCCCATCCAAACTTAGTCCATTAACTTCCTTCACAGTTTTTTGTATTATGAGCATAACCTTTTTAATATCTTTTTTTTCAAGCCCCTCGTGAAAAAGGGAATTTAGAACAGAATTTGCAGAAGCTTTGCCTTCATGCTCAACCGCATTTTTCAGAGAATATGCAAGGATTTTTTGGTCCAGATTCTTTATCATTTTATATACCTACTCTTCTTTCAATTCTTTCTAGCTTTTTTTCAAGAAGGTCAATCCTCTCTATCAGTTTATACACTTTATCGTTGTTTTGCCTTATATCTGATTTCATGTTTCCAAGAACCTCGCTTAATTTTTTCTTTTTATTCTCTGCAACAAGAGAAGCAGAAGCTTCTAATTCACCAGAACTCGATTCGGCCATGGCGCTTAAGAAACCAAGCGCGCTTCCTTCCTGAGTTTCTCCACTGTCTTGAGATGTTTTTGAAAAGTCCATTATCCCTTTTCCATCTTTCTCAGGAAGCTTCGGCTTATAGATTCCTCTTTTCTGCAAATCAGCCAAATCCACAATTTCATCGTTTTTTCTTTTGAACAAGTTTTTTATTCCCATAAGATTAAAATGTAAGGTTTGCTTTTAAATTTATCGTGAAAAAACATTTAAAAACACCACCTACCTTATAAATGAATAAAAGAGAAGATGGCAGATTCTGTTTCAGATATCATAGAGAAAGTCAGCCCTTTTTACGAGGAGGCGAAGAAGTATAAAAGGGAGCCTGTTGAAGCAGAGAAGCACCAATTGATTTACGATTCAACTTCTGAAACCCTCGAGCCAGTTTATTTCTGGATAGTCGATTACATAAACAACTTATTTGGGGGGAGCGTTAAAAAGTTAATAGACAATTTTTCTTCTTCTCCCGGCTCTGGACATTTTTCTGAGCTTGGGATGCGGGCAACCAGAATGCAAGAAGAGGGAATGAAGATTCTTGGAGCAGTAAATACAGTTCTTAAAAGCATACTTAATATTATCTATGACTTAAAAGAGTTTGAGATAAGGATTTCTCATTATACCGCTGCAGACTCAAAAAATAAAGACGAGGCAGAAGCGGGGTTTTTAGCATTAAAACAGATTTGGATGGATAACGTGGATGTGAAAAGAGGAAGGGGAAGCATTAACATGATGGCGCAAGACCTTAATTTTGTAACATTAAGGGACGCGTTCATGATAGCAAAGTCAGTCGAGGAAGTAGATAAAATGGACTTGAATGACCGAGTTAAAAGAATTCTCAAGCCGCGCCTTAAGGAATTTTTTGAATGGAAGACTCGTTCTGGAATAGAGTTAAAGAAAAGGTTTGAAATAGAGAGGTCCTACTTAAAAAGCCAGGTAAGTTCCTTGCAACTATACACGCGATGGGCCAAACCCTATCTTATTGCAGCAGAGAGGCTTAGAATGCAGGAGATGGGGCAAGAGCCAGCTCTCGTGAATATATTTAATACAATTGTTCTTCAGCTTACTTTATTTGCCAAGGATGAGATAAAAATTGATGACCTTGTTGTGGAAAAAAATGTGCCACAGGAATTTAGAAGCAGGAAGTTTAAGAGAAAATATTACAAATGTGTTCTCATAGACTTTGTTTTCAGGGGGATTCCTCAGAGAGTGTCTGGGCAGCAGGCTCACTATGTTTTTGGAGGCAGGACAGAAGTTACTTTCAGGGGATATTGCTTGAACGATGATGAGCTAAAGCTATTTGAGGAAGAGCTGAAAAAAAGTGACATAGAAGACGCATTAAAAATGGTAGAAGGGATAACAACCGAGTCCCTAGAAGAATTAAAAGGGGATATAGACTATTTTCTAAAGAGCGATGAAGAAAAAGCCAAGGAAGAAGAGAAAAAGAAAAAATCCATAGATATTAACCCTTTTTCAGCTTTATTTGGCTCTTATAACGAGAAAGCTAAGCAAAGACAGAAAGATAAGGAAAAAGCTTATCTAGAAGAATTAAAGAAAAAAGGAGCAAAAGGGGATAATTATGCCGAGAGACTTATTAGGGATATCGGGGAGAAAGAAGCAGCAGACACTTGTTTCAATATTTTTGATACCTATAAAAAAGCCCATGGAATGCCATCTCATCCAGCAGCTGAAGAGGAATATAAAGAATCTTACACTAGCTTTTGAATGCAAGGTAGCCTTAGAAAAAGTTAAATATATGTTTCTCTTATACAAACAATGAAAGATGAAGAATCAGAAGAGCACGAAAAAGAATCTAAAGGCCCAGTAAATCAGGAGGTAACCTTGGATTTATCAGACGGCAGCAGTACAACTATCGGGGAGGCTGATGAAGGGGAGGGGGGAGTAGGGGATGAAGGAACTTTAGAGGATATTGCAGATGATCCAGAAGTTAGAGAATCTCAAAATTTTTCCGAAGCACATTTTGAAGGGGCAGGTGAAGGAAAAATGCCCTCAGGTACGCTCCAATCAGACTCTTCAACTCAGTCTCAATCTGTTGAAATCCCGGTTTCAAATTTAGAGCAGAGTGCCTCTTCTTCAATAGGCGAGACAAGTGGCAGAACTCAAGAAAAACAGTTTGAAGAGAGGAGAGAAAGGCCGGAAAGGCTTTACAAGGGCGCTTACAGTGAAAACATGCCTGCCTACGAAGGAAGTGTAAGCGAGGAATTGGCTTCCAACAGAAGAAAAATAGAAGAAGGAGGCGGGTCTGCCAGGACATTTGATGACTTAAGGCAGACACAGCGGAGAGTAATTCCAGGAAATCCAGAAATGGAAGAAGCAAGAAGAAGAGGAACTAATGCCGAGGACCCAATTAGAGAATACACTGCGAATGTCGAGGTTCAGAGGCCAGATGACTCTCCAAAAGATGTTATGAGAAGAGAAAGAACTTACAGAATAATGAGAAGATAGCAATGTATTTAAAAGATAATTTCTTAAATAAATAGTAAATAAAGAGGTAAAAAATAAATGGCATATGAATCTTTTTACGAAGGAGTTCCCTATTCTTTAGAGCCTGTTTATAAAGCAGGAGCGGGATATGGAGATGTCTTTACAGGCTACAGAAGCTCCTTTAAAACAATTGGAGCCCCTACATCTATTCAGACTGCTAATCAAATACAGGAAGTTTCTAATTTATTAAATCAGGGTGTAAAGCATATAGAACTGCAGCCTTTATCAGAGGGAGTTTTTGACCAGATTCCAAAGCAGCATTTCAAAGAAATCGCTCGTTTACAGAAAATGGCAGGAGCTGAAACTTCTGTTCATGCACCATTTATTGAGCCTTCTGGATTTGGAAGAGAAGGATGGAACGAGCAGGACTGGAAAGCAGCAGAGCAGCAGTTAAATAGCGTGATTGATAGGGTGCAGGACCTTAATCCTAAAGGAGGAATGCCAATTGTAGTTCATGCCTCTGCAATCCAGGGCAGCGAAGAAACTCCAGTCTCTGACAAGCTGAAAAAAGAGTATATTGAGGGGTATAAGTCAGGGCATCATGGAAATGCTCCAACAAAAGAGGAGCTCGACAATCTAAAATATAAGAGAATTATAGCAATAAATCAAGATACCAAGCAATTAATCCCCGCAGAAAGAGAAGAAAGAATATATCCTGATGATGTTGCAGGAATCGCTCCTGGAGAAATAGCCAAACCGCTTATAAGAACCCCAATGGAAGAATTGGATATCCACAATAAGAGTGACTGGCACCAGAATCTTACCCAAGTGATATTTTATAAGAATAGGGGGGACGATATAATAGCAAAAGAGTACGGGAAAGTTAGGCATATTTGGCCTTACTATTTCACTAATCAGCTAAGCGAAGAGGAATTTAAAAAACTGCCAGATACAACTCGGGCAGCTTTATTAGAAATAAGAGGAGCTTATGAATACGTGCAGCAGTCCCAGCTCACACTAAATTCCTTATTTAGCAAGGCATATAAATATGGTAACGACAAAGAAAAAGAGATTTTAAGAAAAGCTGCTGTTGAATACGAAGAAAAAATAGGAAATCCTAAAACCGGAGTTCATATAGATATTCAGTCTGAAGCAATACAGGATTTAGCAATAGCTATGGAAAAGGTTAATCCAAAGGTTTTTGTTCCAATAGAACAGTTTGCAACTGACAAATCAGCTACAACTTTTGCTAATGCGGCCTGGCACGCTTTTAACGAGAACAAGAAAAATCCCCCTATAATTGCTATAGAAAATTTATATCCTGGCATGGCTTTTTCTCGCTCAGAGCAGTTAAAAGGTTTGATTGAGGCATCCAGGAAAAAATTCGAGGACCAAGCTGTGAATAATGGTTATACTAGAGAAGAGGGAAAGAAAATAGCAGAGAGAATGATTGGGGCAACTTGGGATGTAGGGCATTTAAACATGCAGAGAAAATCCGGGTTTAGTGAAAAAGAACTTATCAAGGAAACAGAAAACATTGCTCCTTATGTCAAGCATGTCCATTTGACTGATAATTTCGGCTATTCAGACTCCCATCTTCCTCCTGGAATGGGCAATGTTCCAATAAAAAAAATCATGGACGAGCTGGAGGGTCAGGGCTTTACAGGAAAAAAAGTAGTAGAGGCAGGAGCCTTTGCTCAGCATTTTAGAATATCGCCTACTCAGGCAACTTTAGAAGCTTTAGGCTCTCCTTTGTACACTATGATGCAGGCTCCTTATTGGAACCAAACACTTGCAATTCCTGGAGAGTATTTTTCAGGCTATGGTCCAATACTTCCTGAGCAACATTTTTCCATGTACGGAACAGGGTTTTCAGGAATGCCTGTTGAATTAGGCGGGCAGATGCCAGGAAAAACCAGCAGAGTAAGTGGGACGCCTATGGAATAATATGGGGAGAATAAAAATCAAAAAGGTTTAAATATATAAAAGAAAATATATAATAGAATATAAAAGAGGAAAATTTTATGGGAATGATTTTTAAAAAAGAAAAGAAAGAAGCACCTTCGATTCCATTGCCAGAGGAATTCAAGGGTAACATGAGGCCAGAATTTGAGAAAAGCTATGATGCAAAGCCTATAGCAGAAAACAAGAAAACTCCTAAGCCGGATGTTAAATTAACCAGAAAAGATTTTCCAACTTTGCAGATTAAAAGCGAACAGGAAATCGCTCTTGATTTTGCTGCAAAAGCCTATCAAATATTCGATAAAATTATCAAATCCATAATTCTATTCGGCTCTTCTGTAAAAAATACTGCTGTAGCTACTTCAGATATCGATATCATTATAATAATAGACGATGCAGCTATTCAGTGGGACCAGGAGCTTATAGCTTGGTATCGTGAAGAATTAGGTAAGCTTATAATGCGAAATCCCTACAGAAAAGAGCTTCATGTCAATACAGTGAAGTTGACAACTTGGTGGCAGGATTTGATGAGAGGAGACCCGGTAGTTATAAATGTTATAAGATATGGCGAGCCTTTAATTGATTTTGGCGGATTTTTTAATCCATTAAAAATTCTTCTTCAGGAAGGAAAAATAAAATCAACTCCAGAGGCAATTTACACCTGCCTTCAGAGAGCTCCGCAGCATCTTGCAAGGAGCAAGGCAGCTGAGTTAGGAGCAGTTGAGGGAATTTACTGGACAATGGTTGATTCTGCTCATGCCTTGTTAATAGCAGCTAACTTAATTCCGCCTTCTCCAGAGCATATACCCGCTCTTCTTAAAGAGCATTTTGTCGATAAAGGATTGTTAAATATCAAATATGTCTCTTGGTACAGAGAGCTATTTGCCCTTCACAAGCAGATAATCCATGGAAATATAACTGATGTTAAAGGTATTGAAATAGACACCTGGCAAGACCATGCAGATGAATTCCTGAGAGTTATGGCACAACAAATAGAAAAAATAATAGAAGAATAAAAAATATAAACTAAAAAAAGAAAAAAAGAGTTTTATTTCTTTTTGCCCTTTCCTCTGCCCTTACTTTCTTTACCCTTGCCTTTCCCTTTACCCTCGGCTTTCTCTGCTTCTGCTCTCAACTTTTCTCCTAAGTATACCTGAGCTTGTAGTTCGCTGTATCCACGAGCAGCCATTTGAGCTCCAGCCACATAAGTCGCGCCTGCATCTCCGTCTAAGTATGCCATTATAAGCTTCCCATATCTTTGTTCAGCTTCATCTCCCTCTTGTAACTCAGCTAGTGTCTTTCCAAGATACTGGTCTTCTTTCTGAACAGGCGAGCCAGTTACTTGTTCAATGTAAGCTATAAGATCTCCAACTGTTAATTCCTGGCTAGTTATCGCGCTTTCAAATTCCCCTGCTAAAGGACTAACTATGTCATCCATAGTTGATAATTGTGCGTCAAGTCCTTTTTTAGCTTTTATGTTACCTAATACTTTGCCTACTATGGTACCTCTTAAACTATCGAACATTCTGCTGTTTCCAATGTTCCCCAATGCAGGGTATAATGCATATGCTGCTGTACTCTGTGTTCTTGGGTCTGTAGCAGATTGAGAGACATTATACACATGCTTGAAAGGTGCAAATAAAGCTAAGCTTTCCAGCAATAGTTTTTTTGCGCTTGGTCGTTCTTCGTCTGCCATTTTATTTTTTTTGAAAAATTTATCTTTTTATTTTGATTATTTTTAATACTTTTCATAATATCCGCTAGTATTTAAATCTTTCGGTTTTGTAGAAACTAATTAGTAGTAACAAAGTGCTGTTTCAAGGCATTTTTTCTTCAAACCCTTTTGGCCCAAAAATAACCAGTATCTTTTTTATTTCATTTATAGTTTCTTGCTGATGATTTTTATCTGACATTCTTATGAATCTTATTAGCATACTTGCCAGGGTTTGCTCGTCAAAAAACTTTAATTTATATCCGTCGGTAATGAAATAGAATCTAAAAGATTTATATTTCAGCTCCTTAATGGCGATTCCAGCAACATTTCCTAAAAGTTTGCCTTTATGGGGATTAGTTTCTAAGGTTTCCATCAAATCTATAATCTCATGAGCTTCCCCTTTAAACCTCTTTTTAATTTCCTCGAATAAAGAGCGCACTATTTCGACCTTGGCCATTTTTTATCCAACTCTTTTCTAGCCTCTTCAATAGAAATAGTGCCTTCTGAAGACATTAAATACTCTGCTATCTGCTCTTTAACTGCCAAAGCATAAACTCTTTTAATGATATCATCATAACTTTCTCCTTTAGTGCCAAAAGAAGCAAGCTTCTCTTTTGTTTCTTTACTCAATTGAATTGTTGTTGTTTCCATTTTACCCTATAGTATTTATAGTAACTATAGTGGCTATAGTTTATAAACCTTTCTAAAAAATATCTAAAACTTCATTCTCTGGTTCTTTTTCTTGCACTATTTTACTTTCTTCTCCATGGCTAATTTCAGGATTGTTTACAGTTAACTCCTCATTTTCTTGCCTTATAGGATCTAAAAAGGGCAAATTTAGCAATTCTTCTTCAACTTTTAATATGTTTTCATCAATCTTGCTAATTTCTTTTTCCTCTTTTTCCTCTTCCTTCTTTTCCAATTCAGATTCTAACTTTCCTCTCTTAATTTGTTCTATCTTGCTCTCTATTGCTTTTTGTATGTTCCTGAATTCAGGGGTATAGAGAAAATCCGTGTTTATAAGGCTTAAAAGGCTATTTTTTGGAGTTTTTGGGGTCTCTGTAATTATAAACCCTTTCTCTTCTGCCTCTTCTATGCCTTTTTGCGGCTTTACTCCTTCAAAAATATCTGCGCCCGTATCTACTGTCTTACTTCCTTTTTCTTTTGCTTCTTCAACCCGTTTTCCTTTTTCTATTTCCTTTTTTATATCTCCTGCTTTTTTCTCTACATGCTCAAGATTATCAATAACTTCTACTCCTCTTTCGTATCCGTCTGGAGCAGCTATTTCTGGCGTCTCATTTTTTTCTATCTCTTTAGTCACGCCCTGCTCTTTTTCTCCTGCAATAATCTCGCGAGTCACTTGCTCTACATGAGATTTAATCTCTTCTTCTTCCAGCTTCCCTTCAAATTCCTGTACCAACGCCGCTACTGTATTAGCCGCATCTGCATTGACTGTTATGCTATTGATTCCCTTGCTAACTAAGAACTTAACCATTTTAGGGTCAGAGCCCGCCTGCCCGCAGATAGAAGTTTTGACTCCGTTTTTCTTGCATGTTTCAATTACTTTTTCCATCTGCCTCAAGACCGCTGGATGCTGCTCGTTATAGATATCTTGAACAAGGGGGTTGTTTCTGTCAACTGCGAGAGTGTACTGTGTCAAGTCGTTAGTTCCTAAACTTATAAAGTCTAGCTCTGCATTGCATAATTCATCAATTATTTGAACAGCTGCTGGAGTCTCTATCATTATTCCAAACTCCATATTGTCTGTTTTTATCTTAGAAAACTCTTTCCTGGCTTCAACTACCTCCCGGACAGAAATAACTTGAGGGAACATTATCCCAAATTTTTTAATAGGGTACTTTTCAGCTAGCTTCTTTATAGCATTCAGCTCTGCCCCCAAAATCGGCAGGTTTCTCAATAAGAACCTTACACCGTGCAGTCCAAGCATAGGGTTCATCTCCACCTTTTCAGGGCTTCCTTCTAGATTCCTGAATTCATCTGTTCTTATGTCCGAGGCTCTTACCCAAATGCTATCGAAATGCTCGGCTATTTTTTCGACTCCTCTTCTGATTAGCTCAGAATAATCGTCTATCTTGTCTTCTTCAAGGAACTTTAAAGGATGCTTCCCTGATTCTGCTATAATCCCTTCTAACCTTAACAAACCCACAGCTGTGCACTTGGATTCTGCAGCTCTTTCTGCAAAATCGGGCAGGTCTACTATCACTTTTATTTTAGTCTTGGTGTTTGCGTTTTCTACAGCAAGAATTTCTTTTTTCTCTTCTTCTCCTACTGCCCCTTCGTATACTTTTCCAGCAGCCCCGTCCACAGTTACTAATTGCCCTTCTTTTAACAAGCTAGTAGCTTCTTTTGTTCCCACCACACATGGTATACCCATTTCCCTGCTTACAATGGCAGCGTGGCTTGTTGCTCCGCCTTCATCTGTAATAATAGCATCAGACCTCTGCATTGTAACAACCATGTCCGGATTAGTCATTTCTGTGACAAGTATATCTCCCTTCTTAACTCTGGGGAGGTCTTCCATGGTTTTTACCAGCTTGACCTTTCCTGAAGCAATTCCTGGGCTTGCCGCTAGCCCGCTCAACAGTATTTTTCCTTTAATTTCCGCAGCCTTCTTTTTAATTTTTCCTAGGGTAGTTATTGGCCTGCTTTGCACAATATAAAGCTGCCCATCTTCGATAGCAAATTCAACATCTTGTGGTGTTCCATAGTGTTTTTCTATCTTTAAACCCGTATTTGCTATTTCTTTTATCTGCCCCTCAGTTAAAACCTGCTGCACGCTTCTCTCTTCTGTAAGTTTTACTCCTTCTGTTTCTCCTGCGCCGCTTCTTACAATTGCTTTTTTCTTATCTGCTATTACCTTTTCCAAGATTTCTAAGTCAGAATTTACCTTGTAACTATCAGGATTTATCTGCCCAGAAACAATCCCTTCCCCCAAGCCAAAAACTGCTTCAATAATCATACTGTCATCATCTTGCATAGGATTCTTGGTAAACATAACCCCTGATTTATCCGAATTAATCATTTTTTGGACAACAACTGCCAATAACGCCTTGGAATTTTTGAATCCCTGCTTATTCCTGTAATAAATTGCTCTGGGAGTGTACAAGGACGAGAAACATTTCTTGATTGCTGATAACAACTGCGAATTACCCTTTACATTAAGAAAAGTTTCCTGCTGACCTGCAAAGCTGGCTTCAGCCAGGTCTTCAGTTGTGGCAGAGCTTCTTATAGCCACAAATACTGGCTCTTTTGCAACTCTTAAAATACCAAGGGCATCTTTTGAAATATGCGGATCCCTTTTATCTGTGCCAAGAATCTCATAAGCTTCTAGAATCTCCTTCTCCATGTCTTCTGGAAATTCTTGGCTTTCTATGAGCCCCCTTATTTTTTTGCTACTTTCGTTGAGCTTGGCAGTATCATCAACATCGGTATGTTCAACAATGCTTCTTATCTGCTCGGATACCTCTTCAATGAATTTTTCAAAAGTTTGGGCACTTATAATAAAGGCAGGAGGTACTGGGAACTTTGCTGTGTACATTTCTGCCAAAGAAGCGCCTTTTCCTCCAGCTATTGAAACATCTTCTTTAGAGAGTTCGAACATCCATTTGGCATATCCCAATTCTTGCTCTCCCTCTGTTTTCTTCCTCTTGCTTTCAGCTATTCCCCCTTTTATATATACCATTATAATAACAGAAATAAAGATTATTTAAAGTTTTAGTTAGATTTCTTTTTTACTTACTTTTTTTCTTCCAAAGAAACTTTTGTGGCACATGCGAGTTTAGGCCCCACTTTTCTAAAAGCATTTCTTATTATCGGCAGGAATTTTTTATCTGAGACTGCAACCAGGAAAATATCTTCTCCTTCTTTGACAAGCGCAGCTCTTCCTATTGAACTCCCAAAGGACTGCTGCATACCCTGATTGACTCTCTCTCCTTTGCTTCCTCCGCTGAACATTCTGTTTTCTCTTAGAATATGATGCGGATACCTTCTTACAGCAAAGTAATAGTTTGTTACAGAATTGTTATCTAGCTCTTTAAGTATGCCCTGCCTGCAGGCTTCAATAGCATTATCTCTTAGCTGAATCTCTCTCTTGCAGATGAGTCTTAAAATCAATTTAAGCTGGCCTTTCTGGTACCCATTTACATTTCCCATCATGCACTTAACAATTTTATTGTGAGGTACAGTTTTGATATAAGCCTTGCTTTTAACTTTGCTGGTTCTGGTATAGGGCCTTGCATATCGTTTTGAATAAGCTCGTGCGTTTCTTAATCCCATTTTATTTTACCTCCGCTTCTGTTGTTATTGCCTGCCCAGGAAGTCCTTTTTCAAAAATCGCTCTTACTAGCCCATTGTTCCCATGCGCAGAAGCTATTTTTCCTTTGATTATTTTTCCAGCAGGACTTTTCCATTCCACTTCCTTGCCAACAAACTTTTCAGCTTCTTCTCTTTTTTTTGCTCCAACATCTAGGATGAAGTGCCTAGGCTTGTAAGACTTTCTTCCTCTTCTGAATTGGATAACTTCAGCTTTCATATTAATCAATAAAAGTTTAATAGGATGTAAAGAAAAAAAGGGTTTTTAAAGCTTTAGTCTTTATTTACTATCTGTCTTTTCTTGTGGATTTTTATCCATTTAACCCATTCTTCTGTTCCAAATTTTTTCCTTATTGAGAGCAGGCCAATATATGGCAGCACACTTTTCTTGCCATTTTTCGGGTCATACCAGCTAAGAAATATTTTACATGGAAATTCCTGGCATTGGCCGCAATGCTCTACTTTATGTTCAACAGAGCATTTCCAAATCGGGCAGACTTTTATGTCTTGGTATTCTTTAGGATGTTCTGATTTTATGCATCCTATAGGACTTCCTTCTGATTCCACGCATCCTGGACAAAGCCCTAGTTTCTTGCCTTCACAAGTTTCTGCATCACACAAGCGCCCGCAAGGAGGGTATTTTATTGAAACCATAATTGCTATATATTTTTAATAGTTTTAAAGCTTTAGTCATGGTTATTTCTGCAGAGATAATAGCCGGCAGGAGGAAAATGGTCTTTTACAGGTATTGGATTCCATTGAACCTCCTTAAAATATCTTTTATGAACTCTCATCATTCTAGGCGGCTTTCCATCAAAAATCGGAAGATAATACTGCATAGGCATAAATAAAGGAGATTGGGCAGCCAGTCTGAGGAGGGCGCCTCTTTCCTTTCTTTTTATCATCTGGAATGGCACGCTGCAAACTATTGTGTCAGGAACTTTTCCCATGCCGAGAAAAAAATACATCTCTTGGGCATCGGAATTATAAACAGTTATCCTTGGATCATCTCTTGTCTTGTCTCTTAACTCTTCGCAAAATTCCCTGTCAGTATCAAAACAATATAATTCTCCCTCTTCTGGCAGCTGTCTTAGTATCGGCAGTGTTATTGCCCCTAATCCAGAGCCCCATTCCACAACCAATTTTCCTTCGATGTTAGAAGCCATTTTGTCTGCAAGAGAAGGCCAGATTTCAAAAGGAGTAGATACTGCCCTTGGATGTCTTAAAAACTGGCGTACAAAAATTCTGTTCATTCTCTGTTCAGAGGTTTAAAATATTATCTCAAGTTGAAATTATCTAAAAGATAATTTCAAATTCACCAAGCTCTTTCCCTAGAATATTAAGTATCTTTTGGTCTATTTTTCCAGCCTTTCCTTTTTGCTGCTGCACTATGTTCTGGAATTCTTCATGGCTTGCATCTTCTATTTTATCGGTAATTTTCTTTATCTTGCCTTCATGAATCATGAATGCTGGATTTGTGAGGAAAAGCTCTGCTTTCTTGCCCGCTTTCGTCACTAGGATAACTTGGCATTTCTGCAAGTTGGCTAACTCGCATCTCTGGCCGTATTCTATTAAATTGTTAATAAGCATGACTGCATTTTTTCTTACCTGTTCAATCTCGTGGGCAGTTGGCTTTTTCTTGCTTTTCAGCCTCTTCTTGGCATCAAGCAACTCTCTTAATATATGGAGATATCGAGGGTCTGTTCTTCCTTTATTCACTAGCTCTTTTTCAAATTCAGCTATAAGCTGAGCTTCTGGCTTGTCCCCAAACAACCCCTTTAGAATCTTAAATATTGTTTCGTAATTCTCTTCTATCGTCCTTTCCTGAGCTCTTTTTTCAATTTGAACTCTTAATTCCTTCAGCCTTTTCATGTAATCTTCCGCATCTTTCAATAGTCTGTCCACATCCTCTCCTTTTACTTCTTTTATTTTTCCGTGTTCATATCCTTTATAATATTTCATTACTATTTCATCAAGTATGTCGATATACTTTTTCTCAAGCATTTTCTCTTTCTCTAAGAAAATTTTCCTCATATCTCCTACAACTTCTTTAGTTGTTGGAGGCGGCAAGCCATATAACATCAATAACGCCTGTGAAGGAGTTATAACCCCCCAGTACAAATCTCCCATTACAATATCCAATAATCTTCTTTTTATGCTTTCTCCAAGCTTGTCCCCCATTGACATAAACATATCAATGGCTTCTGGAGAAGGCTTAATTTTTCCCATTTTCAGCAGCAGTTTCCAAGGCATGAAAGTTCCTCTGTCATAAAGTGGGACACCATCTCGAATCATTGTGAACATTACAGGATGAGCATCTTTTACAGACTCCCAGAACTCCGTAAGAATATAAACTTGAACATTAAGGATATTTTTTACACCAGCCAAATCCTGCGCCTCCATTATATAAGAATAAATAATTGCCCTTAGTTTTTCCTTCAACTCTAGTCTTGGCATTCTCTTTACATCTGTATCATCAATAACAATGAAAACATCAACATCCGATGTTTTTTTGGCATCGCCTCTTACTAAGCTTCCGCAGATAATGTAGCTTGTTACATATTTCTCAAATTTCCTTAATACCAGGCTTTTATGAATCTGTGCAACCCGCAATGCTCCCAATAGTCCCTTGTCATATAATGGAAAGCTCATGCCAATTGCCTCAGAAATGTCATATTTTCCATCGAGGGAGAAATTCCATAAGTCAACAGGAGTTATTAAATTCAGCCAGATTTTTGGCTGCATGTCCTTGCTCTCTTTTATAAGCTCTGCCCGTATCTTGTTTATTTCTTTAAATTTCTCTTCAGGGATTATAAGAAGAATGTGCATTGGCTTGGTTTTCTTTTCTTCTTCTGTCAGCTCGTTTTCCTCATCAAACTTATCAGCTGCCTGCGGAGGAATTATACCGATAGCCAGGGTAAAAGGATATTTTTTAAGTATAAATTTTTTGAAGTTCTCCAATTTTTCCCTTGTTTTCTCCATCTCTTTTTTAGCTTCTTCAGAAATCTCTCCAGGAAGGGTTTTGTCTCTTGGTTTGTACTCCTCCTGTACGTTCATAGTCTTATCAAGTGCCTTCTCAGAACTTTTATTTTCAGCCATAAATAGAGTAAAAAAAGTTACTATTTAAACCTTGTGAAAAATGCCCCTATCTGGCAGTTTCCTGCCAGAGCTGCAGGATTTGAACCTGCTATCGGGAACCAGCACATGGCATTGGTTAATTTTTTCCAGGCGTCCTATAAGCACATGGCTTTTTTTGTTTTTTAGTCTAGGACTATGAATTAAAATGAACTATTCTACTGTCTAATTACGCCTGCACTGTTGGGGATGTTTTGCTTATTTCTTCTATTGACTTTAATGCCTGCTCAATAGCTTTAATCTGTTCGTCATACACTTTCTCTGTGTCTTTCATCTGCTCCTTTGCATTTTCAAAATCAAGAGTTGCCCTTTCAATCTCTATTTCTTTCCTTCTTTGCTCTCTTTTGGTATCTTCTTGAACATCTTCTTTCCAGTTTTCCAGCTCTCTTTTCAGCTTGTCAATTTTCTGCTCTTTATTCTTTACATCTTCTTTTAATTCAGACTTGCTGCTCATTATGTCGAGCTTTTTAGCTGTCAGTCTTTCCACAATGCTGTACCTTGATTGGCTTTCTACCATGTTTTAACAATAACCCCCAACTATTTAAAATTTATTGTACTAAGAAGAATATTATTTTTTTTTCACTAATTCCCCAACAATAACCACATAATTTTTCCCGTATTTCTTTGCGCATTTAGGGCAGGTTGTATACCACATGTACATTTTTCCTACATTATATTTTTTCTGCTTGGCATATTCTTGAAAATCCTTGCACCATTTCCCAGTATCCTTGAAAGGACCCTCATAAACCCTGCTTAAAAATTTCCCGCTTATCTTTACATTCTCAGCATCTGGAATATCCTTGTTAACATCCAAGTAAATGTCCATGTTGAATTTAGAGGTGTGGTCAGAAAGGCATATATTATCGATGCTTTTGGCGCCAGCAGTTTCCATTTTTTTCATTAATTTCCTTATAGTGCTACCAAAATTAACAGGCATATAAAATAAAGTGAAAACTTTTGCTTTTATGAATCTCTTGTTTTTCCAAGTAAGAATATGATGGTCCCAGGGTTTCGGGTCAAATGGTGGACAACACTCTTGTTCCTTTTTCTCTTCTGCTTTTTGATTTTCCTCTTTTTCCATATCCATAAGTTATACAGAAAAACTCTGCTTTTAAACATTCATAATTATTTTAAAGTTAATACAGAATCTAGTATAAAGAAAAATGAAAAAAGCTCTCTATTCGTCTTCCCATAAATAATACTCTCCAGAGTCGACTTTTCCCAGTATTGCTGAAGTGAAAGGTTCGTTATTGCCAAATTTAAGATAAATATCACTCATTACAGTCGTAAGTGCTCCACCGGCTTTTTCGTTTGATTCTGCCCCTCTTGCAGTTATTACATATCTCAGGTCTTTTATGAGCTTGGGCCTTGCAGAAGCCATTAAATGTTTGTGCTGTTCAGGATAAGCGGCCCAAACCTCTTCTCTGCCAATTGTTTCCAATAATCTTCGGTCAACATCTCCGCGTCTAGTAAATCCTTTTACCTCTTCGAGTCTAAGTTCAAGGCCTAATTCATGAGGTTTAGGGTTATCATGCAGGCATGGACCATCCTCTGGTAGCCTTCCCTGAAGATAAGCCTCTATTAACTGCTGGGGAACACTACAGTCAAAAAATGCATATGCCTCTCCTGTTCCTTCAGGTCTATAAATAACCCTTTTTTGTGTATAATTTACCATAGTTTATATAAGCATAACTAATATTTAAACCTTTATATTTGTAACTACTATATAATAACTATCTTATTGACATTTTAATGCGCCAGATAACTGAAGTGCGAGTCAAAAATCTAGTAAAGTAACAAAAAAAGAAAAATTATACAAAACGAAAATAAAAAATAACCTCTTAACCTGCTGCCAATAGATTATTAGAATCTATTTGGCTTAGGCATAGTAGCGAAACATTCTTTGCAGTAAACAGGTTTTCCTTCTGTTGGCTTGAATGGCACTTCGCATTCTTTCTTGCATTTGCTGCATATAGCTTTGTGCATTTCTCTAGGTCCAAAATTCCTTCTTGGTCCTCTAAAATTATCGAATCCCATCTTAATTTAAATCCTCCAATACATTTAGTTAAGTCATTTCTATTAGTTATAAATACCTAAGAAATCGTTTGCGACGCTTACGTATAATTTATATGGTTTTTACCCATTTATAAATGTATATATTTAGAGGGTTTTAGAAAAGCTACGTTCTATAACAAAAAAAGAAAGAAAAAAGAAAAATCTTTAATTTCTCGTGTGAGCAAACAATTCTTTGATTGCTACAACTGCAGCAGCCGGCGCTATAAATGCATTAACCAAAACAAAGAAATTACCTAGTGTATTGCCTACCAAAGGTATCGCTTCAGAAATCTTACCCAATGCTGTGAAAGTTAACATGAAGGCAATTGCTGAAATTAAAAATGGGCCAACTTCTTTATCACTTATGTTCAAGAGACCTACGATAAGTCCAAGAACTAGCAGTATATAAACTGGCCAATCTTGTTCGGCTCCTAGGAGAGCTATCACAACCGCCAAAATAAGGCCAATTATAAAAGCCCACCCACCAAATGTCTTTTTCATTTTTACCTCATTTATTTAAATTATTAAAGATTTTTAAGTATATAAACGTTTTGATTGACCTCGACGATTTTTAGATAAATTACCTTTAAAACTAATACTTATTATTAATGCAATTCCAATAATTACCAAGTACCTTATTAAGTGAATAAGATATAATTTTTTTCAGCATATAGATTTCTACTCTGGCTCTAGAAAATCAGTATAAACTTCTGTTAGGTTATATATCTTAAGAAATTCTTCTTTTTCACCCAAGGAATTGACTGTATGGACGTAAGTAGGGATATTTCTTTTTGATAACTCTGTAGGCAAACTGGACCTGGCACGCTCTTTTGGCATGGTTATTGCGAAAGGACCTTTGAATCTTTTAATTTCTTCTAGAACCTCATCGTTTGTTCCATTGTATCTATAAAGGGTCCAGATTACCTGTTTATACCCTAGCTCTTTGGCTTTTTGGTATTCTGCTGGATAATACACTTGGGGAATTACTCTTTTTTCATATTTTGGAACTTTCTTAGATATTACTTCCAAAGTCTTTGTGTTGTCTCCTTTCGCATCAGTGATTATATAAGCGTCAGGATTCTGATTCATCCAGATAATTAAGCTATCAAGGGTACATACGTCAAATTTTGATTCGCTTACGATTTGAGTGAACTGACTCAAATTGGGTATTTCTTGAATTTCGTAACCAAATAATCCTTTAAAATTACTTTTCCAATCATGCATGCAGACAAGAGAGTTATCAGATGCAAAAATAAGGTCAATTTCGAAATAAACGAATCCTTTTTTAACACTCTCGTTCAGGGCATCTATGCTGTTTGTATAAGTCCTGTTTCCGATTCCACCACCCGCATGAGCCACTCTTTTTGCAACGAAAGAAGAGTCTTCACTTTGAAAAATTAAAAATGCCAAAAATATTAAAATAATTCCTAAGCCTATGATGCCATATTTATTCATATTATTGAATGCCAGAATATCGGCGAATATCTTTAGTTGTTAAGAAGGTATTATTCTCAATTTTTACATATCTGATTTCCTGGTTGACTTTTCCAATTAATAGGCAATATCCGCCAGAATTTATCTTTTTATCGCTTAGAACATTTGCTTTTCCGCATTTTTCAACGAGCATAAACGATTGATTTTCATTTAATTTTAACACTTGGAAATTTAAGCTGGAGTTCTCAGACAAATAAAATTCAAATTTTAATTTGGTTTCTAATTGGTCGTTTAATTCTATAAGAATCGGTATTTTAAAACTCCTTTTATCCAAATTTATCGTCTCATTTTCAGCATCTATATAAATAGACTTATCAATTTTTGGGAAATTCCAGAATTCAGATAGATAAGGCTCCCATCTGCTTAAATTCTTCTGCATATCTATTATCTGCTGATCAGACTCTGCCCTGTTTAGGATATCTCTCCCAAAGCCTATGCTGCCATTATAGCCTATAAAAGGTAAAAGTGTAGCGCCAATATCCAGAGTTGAGGCAGATCTGTTGACTTGAATCCCTTCTGTATTATCAGGTAAGTTTATTATAAACAGATTTCTTCTTGTTCCTCTGGATAATAATTTAGAGGCGGTATTTTCTAAAGCAAGATGGTCTGATACAACTACGATTACAGTATTGTTGCTATATTCCGATTTTCTTAATCTTTCGATAAATTTAGAGATTAAATAGTCTGAACAAGCAACGGAGTTCAGCATGGGATTGGAGCCATCTTGATAAACTATTTTGTCACAACTTTCAGAAGGTCTTCCTTTTGGATGATGTGTATCTAGTGTCAGCAGGAAAATTGCAAATTTATTTTTGGTTTTTGATAATTCAATAAAGTGATTATAACTTAAATCCAATAAAGAATCATCGTATAGACCCCAGCCCTTAAGATAGCTATTGTTAGTTAAGTTAGACAATAATTCATTTTTGCCATAAACCTCATCAAACTTATGCGTCCCAAAAAATTTTCCTTTGCCTGCAAAATCGAGATCAGCACCGCCCATATAAGTTAAGTAATAACCTTCTTTATGCAGCAAATCCCCAAGGCATACAGAGTTCTCCAGATAAGTGTCCATTCCAGACATTGAATTAGCAGGAGAAGGAGTAATCAATGGAAATCCGCACTGACTTTCAACAATCCCCCCAATTGTATAGTGCGAATATCTGTCTTGAGCAAGGTTAGTAAAGGATATGCTGCCTGACTCAATTTTTTCTAGATTCGGAGCGAGATTAGGGAAAAGGGAGTCATTAAAATAAGTTCTTTCTATGCTCTCTGCATAAATGAATACAAGATTCTTTGTTGAGTTTATTTGGGTTATTTTAGGGGATTTATAGAATTTATAAAAATCTCTTTCATCATCCAAGTTTGTTTTTTGAATTTTTTTTAAGGCAAAATCTCCCAAACTTGCAGCTACTGGATTTAAAATTAAAGACAGAAGGAGGAATATAAAAACAAGGTAAATATAATTGATTTTGTAATTTATCTTAGGAGTATCTTTTCTAATAAATAACCATGCAGAAAAACCGATTCCTAATAATAAAAATAATAAAGAAACTGCGATTAATGTCTTATATTCTGAAAAAGCCGCTCCAGACAGCCCAAAAAACAAAAAATAAATCACAGAATTGTCTACCCCTTCTCCAGTAAAGTAATCTGCTATAAAACAAAATATATAAAATAAAATTGAAATAAAAACTCCGCAACTGAATAAAAATTTTTTAAATTTAGAAGTCTTTGTATACAAATAGATAACAATTGCAACGAATAATAAAGCAATTGATATTGAAAGTGTAAAGCCCATTTTTAAAAAGAATAATCATTTTTGTATATAAATACTTATTCTTCATCTTCAGCTACGCCAACAACATCCGTAATCTTATTTCTACTGATTTTAACTTTCAGCTCATTGATAAAATTATAAAAAACTTCTAATATGATAGGCAAGGTCAGAATGCCTGTAAGTTTTTGATTATCTATAATAGGTATCTGATTAAATTTCCGGTCAAGCATGATTACAAGCGCTTCATTAATCGAATTACCGGAATTAAGACTAACTATATGCGGAGACATAATAGTATTCGCATTCATTTTATCCCAAGAAAGATCCTTTCTAAGCGCATTTACAACATCTTTACTGCTAATAATTCCTATTGGAGAATTTTCTTTCATCACTAAAGCATAATCTACATCTCGTTGCCTCATTGATTTAATTAGCACATCTAAGGTCATTAGATGACCCGCCATATGGACTTCATGTAATTTAAGGAGGGGACCTATTGAAGGAGGATTATCTATTTGTAAACAAAATTTACGAAATCCTGCTAAAAGCTCAACATAACCGATTATGCCCAAAAACCTTTTTTTATCGGATACAACCAAACAAGCCGGTTTGTTTTTTATCATAATCTTGCATAAATCCTCTAACAAGCCTGACTCGCTTACATTTACATAATTTTTCGTTAATACCTCCTTAATCCTTTTCTTCTCCATATCAGCCAATTTTGGGCTATCCAGCTTGTTTAGAAGATCCCTTTTGGAAACAATGCCTTCAATTTTTGTTTCATCTCCAATGACGATTGCATCAACATTATTCGCTGCAAAAGCATCAATTAATTCAGCTAAACTATTATCTGGTAAAAGCTTAAGCGGAAGAGAGTTCATTAAAGACCCAGAATTGAGTTCTCCAATCAGGGCTAATTCTCTAGAAAATTCTTTTGCACCTTCTATATTCCGTAATCTTTTTGTAAGTTCCATCTCTTTTTTTAATTATTTTCTTTGGTGATATTTTTCTATTTTAATTTTTATATGGGCCCGCGAGGAGTTGAACCTCGGAATGCTCGGTGTAAACGAGCCAGTTATACCGCTAGCTTACGGGCCCTGATAAAAAAGGATGTAAAGATAACTTTTTAAACTCTTCTCCCCCTATAAAATAAATAAAATGAAAATCTTAAGGGCGATTTTGGTTGGAATCTTGCTTTGGGTTTTGATTTTTGTTGAGATATCTGTTGTTCAGATTGGGCTTCAGATTACAGGGATTGTTGGCTACATCATACACTACATCTTATTGGTACCTATGGGGATTTTGTGCGCATGGATCTACTACAGAAGCAAGGACAAAACCAACGGATTTCTCGTTGGCTTAGTGATGCTAGTTACAGGAATTATCCTTGACTTAGTTATAACAATACCTTTATTTATGAAATGGGATTACCTAGGATTTTATTCTGACCCATTTTTATGGGTTGGTTTCTTAGTAGCCCTAGTAGTTGTAGGAACTTATGACCTAGCAAGAAAAAGATAAATATTTCTTTTTATTTTTTCTGTTCTTTTTGTTACATTATAAAATCTAGAAATCTCCCTATTGCCCTGCCTTTGCTTCCAATATCTTCTTCATGGGGTGCAGTATAATTCCTGCTCCTTTGAGCCGATATAGTTCTATAATCTGCTCTAGAAACTTCTACTCTCTGCACTTCTTGATGCTTTCTTGCTAAAGAATAATCCTCGCTCATGAGAAGTATTATCCTCTTTTATATTTAAAACTTTCTTTTTGTTATAACTATTAAGTAACTACCAGAGATTGAATAAACACCTTCAGAATTCTTACAATAACCTTTAAAAATCTCCCTTCTCTCTCCTTATAAAGCGAAGGTAGTTCAGTGGTTAGAACGTCTCGTTGCCAACGAGATAACCCGGGTTCGAATCCCGGTCTCCGCATTAGTGCCTATCAATTACCTTTCTTGGAAGTCCAGTAGGCGCCAGGCATATTTCTAAGGTTCTATCCTTCTTAGCCCTTGATTGTGCAAGTTCAACTACAGATGTCATGCCCATTGCTAAACCTACTGGGATACTAAAAATCTGCAAAGGCAAACTTGTTATTGCCGCAGAAGTCCATGCAACCGCTTCGCTAAGTGGACCATTATATTCTGCAGGAAACATCATATATCTAAATGCTGCAATTGTACCACCAGCAGTTAAAACAGGCCCCCCATAAAAATTAGCATAGCATCTCGCCCGATAAGCCCTTTCGCTTATGTTCTTTCCAATTGCTTTTATTTTCTCGTATTTTGTTTGTTCTATCATTTTTCCTTCATATAATTTAATTTGTTAATAAAAACTAGGATATTAAAATAGTTAAATCTTTTTAGTTTTATTTTTGACAAAATGATAAAATTTAAATAGTATATCTCATATTGTAAATAATAATGCCTAAAAAGAAAAATATAACAGATTTGAAAGATAAGAAGATACTTGCAGAGTTAGATAGTAATTCAAGGCAGACTGATTCAGAAATAGCCAAGAAAGTAGGTTTAAGCAAGCAAGTTGTAAATTATAGGATTCAAAATTTAATTAACAATGGAATTATCTCTAATTTTTACACCGTAGTTGATATTAGTAAACTTGGTTTGGATTTTTACTATGTTTTTATTCAGCTTTCCAACATAAATAAAGAACAGGAGAAAAAGCTTGCAGAACAAATTGAAAACTTAGATTATGTTGGGTGGCTAGTTAGCGGAGTTGGAAGGTGGGATTTTGTTGTTGGAATTAATGCAGATTCTATATTCAATTTTGAAAAATGTCTAAGCCAGCTAACTAATCTTTGCGGGGAACATCTGCACGAATATATTTTCACTACCTTAGTAAGTGCTGAGCATTTAAAATACAAATTTCTACCATCAAAAAATATCTCCTTTGGAGTCAAGCAAGGGGAAAAAAAAGAGGTAATCAACTTAAGCGAAGATGACAAGAAAATTCTTAAAGCTATCTCACAAAATGCGCGCCTCCCTGTAACTGAAATATCCAAAAAAGCAAATCTTCCGATTCATACTATTAGCTACCATCTTAAAAGCCTTGTTAAATCCAGAATTATCGAAGGCTTTAAACCAAAGATAAATATAAACAAACTGGGTTACGAATGGCATTTATTGTTAATTCAGCTGCAAGGTGCTTCAGACAAGAGAAAAAAAGAGTTTTTAGAATTTTGCAGATATCATAAAAATATTTACTATGTTACAAATACCATTGGCCTCTACAACGTAATGCTGGATATTCATGTGAGTAACATGCAGGAATTTAAAGAGGTTCTTTTGGACATAAAAGAAAAATTCTCAGATATTGTAAAATTATACGAGTCAATTATTATTTTTGAAGAGCATAAAATAGATTATCTGCCGAATAGTTTAATCTAGAATTTAACAGTTCCTACACTCGCCCACACAATTAAACCTTATGTCTTGTCCACATTTTATTTCTGTTTCAATCTCAAAATAGCTTTTTTGCCCAGCAATTATGTTGCCAATTTTCTTGCTTGCTTGAATGCTGTTTTCAGCAAAAGGGTACACAGAAGGCTTGCAGTTTATATTGACTTCTTCTGCTGCTTCATCCCCCAGGTTTTCAGCATTCCCCCTAATTATAGAAAAGCAAGCGCCATTTTCAGTCTTAAAACTTTGGGAATCTACAGAGACAGTTATAATGGGCTTATTCGTTAAAGTCAAACCAGGCCTTAATGAAGCAAGCCCGCCTTGTTCTTTGGCAGGAGGCACATTAATCACATAGATAAAATACCCTATGACAACGAGTGAAAAGACTACAAACAAGAGTTCCAGTAATTTTTTTGATTTTTTTGTCATCTTATTGTCCAGGAGGATTATTTAACTGAAAATATTTCCTGCATATAAATTTATTTATTTTGGAAGATATATATGTCAAAAATATACTTACCACTATTATCAAGAAAATTGCTGCAGGCCTGTTAAGATTATAGACCTTCCATGTTCCGACAAATATCATGATAAAAGACTCGTGGAATAAAAATAGAGGAAGGGTATTTTTCCCTATAAAATTAAGTATTTTTGCAATAAAATTAAAGTTTACGAAATAAAAGCAATAGAATATAATAAAGGGGATAACGAATATATAACCATAGGCGAACATCAGCAAAGATGAGAAAAGAAAGATATTTTTCTTGTTATGTGCAAAAAGGATTCCAAAGCAGAACTCCCCCAAAAAGAAAAGTGGGTTAAACGAGACCAATCCTCCTTCGTGAAATCTAGTTAATAATGTTGCGGCAAATATCAGGCTAATAGAATAACTGTATCTTTTTATCAGCTTGTTTAGATAAGGAAATGCCAGATAAAATACCATTAGAGGGACTAAAAACCAAGCGGGGCTAATTATCCCAAATATAGCCTCTCTGCTGGCAAAATCTAAAAACGCAAAGTGCAGTAAAAGATTTTTCAAAAGATTCCCAGAATATACCTGTTCTCCGAAGAGTAAAACAACAGCTATAAGGGCGAGATAATACAAAGAGGCTATTTTAACGTACCTCTTCAAAAACCATTTAATAGAAAATTTTTCCAGTGTTGGATAGTTATTTGCAAGCAAAAATCCGCTTATGATGAAAAATAAAGAAATTCCAACAAGCCCTAAATATCTTAGTTTATCGTTAGGAATAAATTGATAGGTAAAGTGGAATATTATAACTAGCGCTATAGCAAGGACTCTTAGAAAGTCAATTGAAGCAAGTCTTTTATCACCCATTTTATATATTCGTAATTAGTAAAAATAACTATTTAAAACTAATGAAAAATGCTTTTTAGAAAGATTTTACTCATTTGTAAGAGTGCCCTATATTCGAATTAGTCATAAAACTCTAAAATCTTTTATACCTTTTATTCTGCATTTATTTCCAGAATGTCTAGAATAGCCTGCCTTTTTATAACTAATTTTCCATCTGGGAAGAAATCTCTCAAAGCCCCATCTAAAGAATGGCTTTCTGGATTTTGCGCAGCATGCGCTTCTCTTACAATCCTAATTTGGTCTACTTCTTCTCCAGAAGAATCCTTAAAATCTTGAAGAGTCACTGTTTTATTCCCGTCTCTTTTTGCTAAATAATTTCTTGCTAATTCTTTTGCGTAAGCCACTGCTCTTTTTAATGCTTCATAAGAAGAATTTTCTTGAATCTGCAATCTTTCTTCGCTAACTCCATCTTCATCAATCGTCCCAAGCCCAGATGTAATCCCGTGTTCTACCTTAAAAACAGCTAGGTAATCCATTTTTATTCGTAATCTCCCATGTTTGGGGGCATTCCACCCATACCACCCTGGGGCATTGCTGGGGCAGAAGACTTTCCAGATGCTAAAACATCATCTATTCTTAAAATCATCATAGCTACCTCGCTTGCAGAATGTATTGCCTGAGTTTTTATCTTTAATGGCTCTATTATCCCTTCTCTTAAAACATCCTGCACTTTTCCTGTAAAGATATTAATTCCTGCATATTTCTGGTTTTCATGTGCTGCTTTTAATTCAGTTAGAGTGTCTATTGGGTCGAGTCCCGCATTTTCAGCTAAGGTTATAGGTATAAACTCCAACGCAGCCGCAAATTCATCAACTGCCAGCTGCTCTCTCCCGCCCAGGCTCTTGGCGTACTCTCTTAATCTTTTGGAAAGCTCAATTTCAGTTGCTCCTGCTCCTGCAACAATTTTTCCATCCTTTAATGCAGA
>Ga0105101_10000038_pt1 | contig 43610 bp, 51 predicted proteins | sample PPLLak21cMay2015_2_FD_87037 | JGI IMG/M metagenome (GOLD analysis project Ga0105101, IMG submission 87037) | Freshwater sediment microbial communities from Prairie Pothole Lake near Jamestown, North Dakota, USA - PPLs Lake P8 Core (1) Depth... | ecosystem: Environmental > Aquatic > Freshwater >... | reverse complement strand
AGCAAATATTGCGGCTGCCGTCAGTGTAGTTTTAGAACTGTCGTTCCTGATGGCGTTTGTACTCTGGCTAGCCCATGTTGTCAGGATCAGGGCAGGCAATATTGCAGGATCCATCGCTCTTGTCACATTCTGGATGGCATTTGAATATCTCTCCCTGCATTCAATTTATCTTTCTCCCTGGGTTAATCTGGGAAACGGGCTCGCAAAAGATATTCATTTCATCCAATGGTATGAGACAACCGGTGTCGGAGGAGGCACTCTCTGGATCCTGCTCTCAAACCTTTTTCTGGCCATCCTTATCACGAATTACCCACATGGCAGGAGAACATTCAGAATTTACCTGACAATCTGGTGGTCGTTTATCATTATTCCATCTGCGATTTCCCTGCTCCGGTTTTACACCCTTAATGATCCGGCAACTGTTGGACATGAAGTGGTAATCGTTCAGCCCAACATAGATCCATATACCCAAAAATATGTTATCCCGTTTGAGGATCAGCTTAATACTGCCCTCAAAATGGCCGGAGAAGCTGTCTCGGACCAAACTGACTGGGTTCTTACACCTGAAACAACTGTGGATGATCCTGTAAATGAGGATGATACTAAAAACAATAAATACATAAATATAATCAGGGAGTTTGCAGACCAACATCCCGGGATTAACGTAATTGCCGGACTGGTAAGCTTCCGAAGCTACGCCGGCGTAAAACAGGCACCCACCTTCACTGCAAGAAAAATTGATGCTTCAGGAACCTACTACGATCATTTCAATTCTGCTTTTAGAATTGATACCGGAAGATCTGCCGATATCTACCATAAATCAAAGCTTGTACCAGGTATTGAAATGCAATTCTCGGCAGGTTTTGGAAACCTCATCGACAAAATACTTCCTGATATGGGAGGTACAAAATGGGGTTACGGGGTCCAGAAATCCAGAGAGTGCTTCAGACACTCATCTGCAGGACAGATTGCTGCCCCGATAATCTGCTATGAATCTGTCTTTGGAGACTATGTTGCCGATTATGTAAGGGCAGGTGCAGAAGCATTGTTTATAATCACCAATGACGGCTGGTGGAAAAACACAAATGGTTATAGTCAGCATCTTACGTATGCTTCACTGAGAGCAATCGAGACACGCAGAATGGTCGCCAGGTGTGCAAACACGGGGGTTTCATGTATTGTTGATATCCGTGGAAAAAGAATTCAGGAAACTGAATGGTGGACAAAGGCAGTACTTACAGGTAAAATAAGATCCGAAACAAGAATTACACCTTATATCCGATATGGTGATTACCTGCTGAAAACAGCCTCCGTGATCAGTGTCCTGATGCTGATCTATGTTTTTCTCGTAAAACCTGTCAGGAAGAGATTTTCAACCCCGGGATCAAAATAATGCAGCTTTCGGATTTCATGGCTGTCTTTATTTATGATTCACCTGAACAGTGAATTTTTCGCAGTACATTTCTCATAAATCTGTTTAGTCAACGTTAGCTAAGAAATAAGATATAAGATGAACAAAACACCAGCATTACTGCACAGACTATCTGTGATTCCTTTGATCCTGCTTTTCTTAATTGGTACAGCACAGGGCCAGTCATTCACGGAGAAAAAGAGTTATTCCAAATCCATTCAGGTGAACAGAGAGGTTACACTCGAAATCGACAATAGGTACGGTTCTGTCAACATCACTCCATCGGTCAGGGATGTTATTTCTGTTAAAGCTGAAATAGAAGCTTCTGCCCAAAACCAGGAAAAAGTCCGTAATCTGATCAAAGGAATTGATGTATCAATCTCAGAATCCGATCTCCTGGTACGGGTCGTAACTGAATTTTCACAGAGTATTACCAACATTGTTGAGGCATTCAAGGAAATGACAAGTAAAGTAATCCCCTATGAATCAGGGATCGAAGTAAATTATTTTATCACAGCTCCCGAATACATCAATTTGAAGATTATCAATAAATACGGTGATGTCACTATAGGAAACTGTACAAGTAGTTTAACCCTGGATCTGTCCAACGGATCGTTTAAGGCAAATTCGGTTAATGAGGCCGGACAAATTGACCTGATATCCGGAGATATCGCTGTAAATAAACTTAACAAAGGAATCATTAATACTACATTCGCCAATGTGGAAATAAATGAATCACAAGACCTTACCATTACTTCAGTCTCCTCGAAGTTATACCTTAAACAGGCGGAAAAAATTAATATTGATTCAAGGAGGGATAAGTTTTACATAGGTACTGCCGGGTCCATCAAAGGCATCTCATATTTCACAGATTACAAGATAGATAACCTTCTGAAAGAGGTGAATCTTGATGCAAAATACGGGGATCTGGAAATAGATCTTGTTGACAGAAGCTTCGGTCTTATTTCATTGAAATCAACCTATGCCGACATTGACATCACTTTCCATCAGATGGCCTCATACAATCTGGATATCAAACATTTAAATGCATTCCTGGTCCTTCCGGAAAAAAAGTCTGACATCCAAAAAAGGACGATAAATGAGGATAGGAAAGAGTATACAACATATGGCACAGTTGGTACTAATCCGGGGAATATAAAGGTCCTGATTGATGCCAACAGAGGTAATATTCATTTGAGATAATTGAAGATGTTTTTCCTGCAGTTCCGATAGCTTTCAGGAGGGCAGATTTTTACAGATTTCGATCAGTGTTGATCTGAGGGATTTGCGGGAAACTTTTATTTTTTATTGTTAAATAATCTCAGCCCCTCGTCAAGCCACTGTTTATACTCCTCCACATTCAGATTTGTCGGTGTCGGAGTATTTACCGGATTACCGTCGTGGCCGGCAATTACATAAAGCGGGAGTGCATTTGTTTTGAATTTTGTTATCTCAAGATCCTCATTAATCTTTCCGATTGTTTTCTTCTGCTTCCCGTCAAGCAGCGAAACAATCCACTCGTCTTCAGGAAGTTGTGTACGGTCGTCGACATATAGTGCAATGATCACGAAGTTTTCCCGCAGCCGTTTCAGGATCTCCGGATCTGACCATACCCTGGCTTCCATCAGTTTGCAGTTTGCACATGCGTGTCCCTTGAAATCAATAAGCGCAGGCTTACCCTGTTCTTTTGCACAGGCAAGCCCCTGTTTGAAATCAAAGTAACCTGTCAGTCCGTGTGGCATTTTAAATTTATCGCCGAATTTAGGTTCCGAGCATTGTTGTGTCAGTTCAAATGCAGGGAATACAGGTGCTGTCTGAGCCGGCTTTTCCGATATTATATTCCGTTCCCGGAACCATGATGTTTCCTGCGGCGGTAACAGAGACGCAATACCTTTAAGAGGTGCGCCAAAGAGTCCGGTTATCAGGTAGACAACAAAGCTGAACACTGCAACTACCAGGAAAAATCTGAATGTTCCGATATGAGCAAGGTCGCTGTCATGAGCGAATTTTATTTTTCCGAGAAGGTAAAAACCAAGCAGGGTGAAGAGCACTATCCAGATCGACAGATATATATCCCTTGAGAGAAGGTTAAAAGAGTAGACGGCATCAATGGTCATAAGGAACTTGAGGCTGAAAGCCAGCATAATAAATGCCAGAACCACCTTGATGGAATTGAGCCATCCGCCCGATTTGGGCAGTTTGCCAAGGATGGACGGGAATAGTGCAAAGAGAGTAAAGGGAAGTGCGAAGGCCAGTCCAAATGCAAACATTCCGATCGAAGGTCTCAGTACATCACCCCTCGCGGCTTCAACAAGCAGTCCGCCTACAATCGGACCAGTGCATGAGAATGATACGATTACAGTTGTCAGTGCCAGGAAGAAGGATGCCATAATTCCTCCCTTATCGACACGCGAATCAGCACCTGAGGCCCATTTATTTGGCAGCATTATCTCAAATGCTCCAAGAAAAGAGATGCCAAACAGAAGGAAAAGAAGAAAGAAGATCGTATTGGCTATCCAGTGCGTGCTTAACGCATTAGCAAAACCGGCGCCGGCGCCAGTGATGGAAATAATTATTCCCGGTAAAGTATAAATAACAACGATAGATAATCCAAACAGAAGCGCATTGAAAAGAGTCTTGCTTTGTTTTTCTGACTCCCTGGTAAAAAATGCAACTGTCATGGGGATCATAGGATATACGCATGGAGTAAGGACGCCGACCAGACCAAGAAGAAATGCTCCGATGAAAAACTTCCACAAACCTTTTTCTTCATTTATACCTCCCTGAACGGTGCCAATTGTAGCATCATCAGTAAGCCGATCATTAGGAATCTTAATTACAAACTCCACATCTTTGGGAGGGGAGCAGGTAACATTATTGCATGCCATGAAATTGACTGCTCCTGAAACAGTAAATGAAGGCGAATTGCCGGTGACCTTCTGCCTGAATTCAGCCCTATTGCTGAATGACCTGATCTTCATTTCAAATGCTTCATCGAAGATCTCTTCGGGTTTTGTGACCTCGAAGGCTTTTTCGACAAGCAGAAAGTCCGGTACCGTATCAAAGCTGAAGGATGTCGGGATCGGTCCTCCTTCAGGAATATCCATTGAATAGATATGCGATCCTTCCCCGATATCTGCGACAAAAATCAGTTCATAAACCTTATCACCCTTTTTCTCATAACTGAATTCCCAGGTTACGGGATCATAAATCTGTGAGTGAACTGACGGGGTCAGAAAGCTCAATAGTAGAAGCAAAAACCTCGCTTTATACATAATATTATAATACTGATGATTGCTAACAGCAAAAGTAGTAAATCGTTAAACAAAAAAAAGGGAGGAAAGTTGAAGGAAGAGTTCCGGAGCGTAAAAGTGTTCAGACCAGGTCTATTTCATTATCATATCTGTCGAAGAAATGGAATTCCAGCATATGATAAGAAGTAATTGCCTGAACTTTAAGGATTATCCTGTACTTGAAGTTCCATTTCAGGTAGAGAGGTATCAATCCATTCCTGAGGTAGGATGCGACGAACGGATGGACATTCAGAATCAGTTTCCTGGTTTTGATCTTATCAACAATAAATGAAAGGATCCTTTCGAGCTTATCGGTGAAAAGAATTATTGGTTTCACCTCTCCTGTTCCCTCACATGTTGGACATTTTTCGTTGGTTACTATATGCATTTCGGGTCTGACCCTTTGCCTGGTAATTTGCATCAGTCCGAATTTTGTCAGCGGAAGTATGTTATGCTTTGTTCTGTCGGCAGCCATGAACTCCTTCATTCTGTCGAAGAGAATCTGCTTGTTCTCAGATGATTGCATATCGATAAAATCGATAACAATTATTCCCCCCATATCGCGCAGCCTCAGCTGACGTGCAATCTCGGCCGCTGCCTCCAGGTTTACTTCCAGTGCGTTCGATTCCTGGTCGTTGCCCGATCGTGACCTGTTCCCGCTGTTCACATCAATTACATGAAGAGCTTCGGTATGATCAATTATAAGGTATGCACCATGCTTGAACGAAACAGTTTTACCGAAGAGGGCTTTTATCTGCTTGTTGACGCCAAAGTGATCAAAGATGGGTAGGCTCCCCTTGTAGACTTTAACAATTTTGACCTTTTCGGGGGCGATTTCCCTGATATATTTCCTTATATCATCGGCGAGGACAGGATCGTTGATATGAATGCTGTTGAAGCTGACACTGAGAATATCGCGAACAATAGTTGATGTTCTGTTCATCTCCCCGATAAAGAGTCTGGGGGACTTTGTTTCCTTTTTTACTGATGAGAATGCCGATTCCCACTTCCTGACCAGTTCCCTGAGTTCAGCATCCAGAATAGCAACTTTCTTCCCTTCCGCTGCCGTCCTTACAATTATTCCATAATTCCTTGGCTTTATGCTCTGAAGGAGGGCCTTAAGACGATTTTTCTCTTCAGGGTTTTCTATTTTTGCTGAGATGGATACCTTATCGGAAAATGGCATCAGAACAAGGTTTCTTCCTGCAAGTGAGATTTCCGATGCAAGTCTGGGCCCCTTTGTGGAGATCGGTTCCTTTGTAATCTGGACAATCACGGTCTGTCCTCCCTGCAGAACATCCGTTATTTTACCATCCTTATCTATATCGGATTCGGGCTTGAATTTATTAACAGGGATGACTCTCCCCTGTTTTTGCAACGCCATTAAATAATATTTCTGCTGAGTTCTGAACTGGGCGCCAAGATCCAGATAGTGAAGGAATGCATCGCGTTCATAGCCGACATTAATAAATGCCGCATTCAATCCGGGCATAATCTTTTTTACCTTACCCAGATAAATATCCCCCACACAAAACCGGACAGTACGTTTTTCCTTGTTTAGCTCTGTTAACTGCTTGTCTTCAAGCAACGCTATAGAAACCTCGGAATCACTCGCATCAATGATGAGATCCTTATTTGCCACTTCCTATATTAATCAGAATTAATATATTACCAACCTTACCCACATTTATATACAACAAACCTAAAGATCGTGCGACCTTTAGGTTCTGTATATCTTATTAAAGACCACTTCGCGATCTGTTACTTCTTCTTATGTCTGTTCTTTCTCAAACGCTTCTTACGTTTGTGAGTGGCCATCTTGTGTCTCTTTCTTTTCTTTCCGCTTGGCATGTAGGATTATTTCTTAACGTGTGATTTAACCTTGGTAATAAATGATTTGGCCGGTTTGAAGGCCGGGATGTTGTGTGCAGGAATGATAATTGTGGTATTCTTTGAAATATTTCTTGCAGTTTTTTTAGCTCTTTTCTTCACGATGAAGCTTCCGAAACCCCTGAGATAAACGTTATTACCGGTTACCATTGCGTGCTTTACAGTTTCCATTAAGGCTTCGACAGTTTTCTGTACAGTTACCTTTTCAATACCAGTGTTTTTGGCGATTTCATTGACAATGTCTGCTTTAGTCATTTTCTTGAAGTTTAAGATTCAACAAATTATTTTGAGTATACGTTTTTTTTCAATCTTGCAAATATAAAAATATTATTTATTTAAAGCCAAACAGTTAAATAATAATTTTTCCAAAAAAAAATTTATTATTGCCTTAAATCCAATGAAATAGACAGATGCTCCTTTTACAATCAACGGGATTGCATCAAAAAGACAATAATTTAAAGATACGCAAACAAATAATATAAATTGCTGATATAGTGCGTTTTTTCCAATTAATCCCCCCGGAATTGCAGAAAGCTGTTTTTTTCTTAACTTTACAATCCTGTTAGTTCGAAATATTTAATTGGATAACTACATGTCAATCAACAAAGTAATACTCGTCGGAAATGTTGGAAAGGACCCTGTTGTCAGGTATTTCGACAAAGGTGTTGCAAAAGCGACCTTTCCCCTCGCCACAAGTGAAACCTATACCAATCAGCAGGGTGAGATAATCACATCAACCGAATGGCATAACATAGTTCTCTGGCGGGCACTTGCTGAGGTCGCCGAAAAGACAGTAAAGAAAGGTTCCCAGCTTTATATTATCGGGAAGATTAAAACCCGGTCATATGTTGATAAAGACGGAAATAACAAGTATATAACCGAAATCCTGGCCGATACCATGCTGGTTCTTGAAAGGAAACAGGCACCGGGGACCTACCAGGGACAAACGGAAGGCAGAAATGAAGCTTCAGGGAAAGGTTCACCGGCTTCAGAGGTAAGTGAACCGGGTACCTCCTACCAAACTCCGGGGGCATACACTGACAAGAACATGGCCGGTAACGGACCTGCAAACGGAGATGAATCAGGACTGGGCGGACCTGCCGGCATCGGGCCCGAAACAGGACAAAATGAGGATGATCTGCCCTTTTAATTTGTTTCATTAAAATTTATTGAATTGGAAACGGAATATGCACATTCATATTCTTTACTTCTTGCTGGATCAATTATCAATCCTCCTGATTTTAAAACAGTTACAGGACTCATTATCCTGATCATTCTCCTGTTTGCCTCAGCATTGCTGTCGGCGTCTGAAATGACTTATTTTTCATTCAGCTCAGATGAGATTGACAGCTTCAGGGAAAAAAATACGAGAAGGTCGCGAACTGTAGCGAGGCTCTGTGGTATGCCTGAGAAACTCCTGTCAACTATACTGGTTTCAGGTAATATAATTAATGTTGTATTTGTGCTGATGGCAGCATTTTTCGGTGCCGGAATCTTTGATTTAAGCACCAGGCCTTTCACCATTCTCCTTTTTGAAGCTGTGGTAATCCTATTACTGCTTCTTCTATTCAGTGAGATCCTGCCAAAACTGTTCAATCCGAAAAATAACGTTTCTCTGGCTCTCTTTATGGCATTTCCCCTTGCCACACTGGAATTTATACTCCGCCCCTTAACAGCATTATTCGTTCATTCCATCTCGGTTCTGAAACGGCGTTCAGGTACTCTGCGGACAAACATAAGCATGGATGAGATCTCAGATGCCCTGGAACAAACCACAGACGAGCTTGATGAGGATGAAAAAATACTTAAAGGGGTAGTAAATTTTGGCAATATAAACGTAAGCGCCATTATGTGCCCGAGGATCGATGTCACGGCAGTTGATATCCGGTCACAATTCAACCAGGTGATTTCGGTTATTATTAATTCAGGTTATTCGAGGATCCCTGTCTTTTCGGAATCGTTCGATAACGTAAAAGGTATCCTGTATGCAAAGGATGTCCTGCCTTATATGAATAATCCCGGCAACTTTAAATGGCAATCTCTTCTCAGAACTCCCTATTTCGTGCCGGAAACAAAAAAAATCAATGACCTGCTGAAGGAGTTTCAGTTAAAAAAAAACCATATGGCAGTTGTAATTGATGAATACGGAGGCACATCCGGTATAGTCACGCTTGAGGATATTCTTGAAGAGATAGTAGGTGAAATTACCGATGAAAGCGATGAGGATGAGTTTCTTTACAGGAAAATCGATGAAAAAACCTTTGTTTTTGAAGGGAAAACACTGCTGTACGACCTGATAAGGATACTCAACCTTACAAGCGATCCGTTCGAAGATGTCAGGGGAGAATCCGAAACACTTGCCGGTCTTATTCTTGAATTAACAGGTGAAATACCTGAACAGGATCAGACAATTGAATATAAGAATTTCACATTCACAATAGAATCAGCCGACAGAAGACGAATCAAGGAGATACGCGTCGAAATAAAAGCATATAATGGTAAACCTGAGAAAGAGTAATCTTCTGGTATTTATAATTATTGTTATCATTCCCTGGGGTTGCAGAGACGTGGCAGTTCCCAGACCAAAGGGCTATTTCAGGATCGATCTCCCGGACCGCGGATATATTTACCTGGAAAAGAGCTCTGCCAGGGCTGCGGGGCTGCCGCTTTCATTTGAATATCCCGCATACGGGAAGCTCTCCTTAAATCCTGATAACCTTTCCGAACCGGGCTGGTTCAACATTGAGTTCCCGTCTTACAAGGCAAAGATCCACCTGACATATATGGAGATTAATAACGATCTTGAGAACCTGATAGAACAAACCTATCAGATGAATGTTAAAAATCATATTATAAAAGCAGATGCGATTAATGAACATATTATCAATAATCCGGAGCAAAGGGTATTCGGGATCCTTTATGATCTAAAAGGCAATACTGCCACGGCTGTTCAGTTCTTTGTAACCGACAGTATTAACCACTACCTGAGAGGATCACTCTACTTTGCCGCACAGCCGAATTCCGATTCACTGGCACCGGTTATTGATTTTTTCAGAGAAGATGTCGTTCATCTGATTGAAACCCTGAAATGGGAATAATACAGGGAACATAACTAATGGGTTGTATCACAAAACATATTCTCAACGAATCCACTATCCTTGGAGTCTGGAAAATAGAAGAGGACATCAAGACTCTTCTCTGTATGGTGGATCTGGATGAAGAAGACAGGAAAAGATACAAGGTTTTCAAAAGTACATCAAGGAGGCTGGAGTTCCTGAGTGTCAGGGCATTGCTCGCCGAAATGCTCGGAAAGGATGCAAGAATCGTTTACAATAAAAACAATAAACCTTTTCTGAAAGACGGTTCAAGATTTATAAGCATTTCGCATTCCCATAAGCTGACAGCGATCCTGTGCAGCGGTAATGAAAGAGTCGGGATCGATCTGGAATACATGAGCACAAACATTGGTGCAATTGCATTCAAATTCCTTAACAGGAAGGAAAAAGTAACTAAAAACGTCAACGACCGGAAATACCACTTGTATATTCACTGGTGCGCAAAGGAATCCCTTTACAAGATTTGCGACAAGGAAGGGATCAGCATCAGGAAGAATTTAACTATTGAACCCTTCGAGGTAAAGGAATCCGGGGAAATAACAGGGAAGGTTCATACAGTGAAAATCAATGAATCATTTGTTCTCTATTATTCCAGGTACGATAATTATGCAATAGTATGGACAAAAAAGAATTATGGAAACAATAAAGTTCCCGGGAAAGAACAGCATAGCCTTGTTGCTCGATCCTGACAAGGTCAGCAGTGATGAGCTGAACAGGATCCTTGATATTGCTATCAAATGCAGGGTCGACTATATAATGACCGGCGGAAGTCTCACTTTCAACAATATAGACTATCTGATCAGCTCAATCAAAAAATATTGCTCAATCCCGGTGGTTCTTTTTCCGGGTAATCTCCTGCAACTTAGCCATAAAGCGGATTCCATCCTGCTCCTTTCCCTTATCTCGGGCAGGAATCCGGAGCTGCTCATCGGAAATCATGTGATCGCTGCACCGTATCTTAAGGGTGTCCGGGAAAAACTGATCTCCGTGGGATATATTCTGATCGGTTGCGGATCTAAAACATCGGTGGAATATATAAGCCAGACTGAAGCAATTCCTGCTGACAAGCCAGATATCGCTGCAGTTACAGCCCTTGCAGGAGAGATGCTGGGACTCAGTATGATATACCTCGATGCAGGTAGCGGAGCGTTTAATCCCATGCCTGCTGATGTCATCAGAACTGTCAGGGAATACATATCTGTCCCGCTGGCTGTGGGCGGAGGCGTCAGGAATAAAACCGAAATTGAAGTGATTTTCAAAGCAGGTGCCGACCTTATTGTCCTTGGCAACGAATGCGAGAAAAATCCCGGGTTCCTGACCGAAGCCTGCGAAGTAAGGGATAAAATACGGCTATCTGAATAATTCAAACATTGGTTCCCCGGTGGATGCATTCGGATAAGGCACCTTGCAAAGTGCTGAAAGTGTCACTGCAATATCAGTCATGTTCACTTTTCTTGCAACCGTAACCCTGTTAATCGCCCAGCCATACCAGATAAGCGGTACATGAGCATCATACTCATAAGGAGAAGTATGATCCGTAACATAGTCATCTTCCTTCTCAACCCACCCGGGACTTAGAGTCACAATAACATCGCCTGATCTCTGGTGGCTGAAATTGTTAATTATTTTTTTAAGGTTTCCGTTCCCGAAATCATTTGATTCAAATGAAGAAAACGGATAGGCTGATGCAACACCTGAAAACTGTACTAAAAATCTTGCAACTTTTCTCTGAACCTCCTCGATAGGTATCTTTGCGTCTTCAATAAGAGTCCGGTTCAGAAAAATCTGATTCTCTACATATCCCTTAATCCAGTCTCCCTCACCGTAAATTGCATTCAGATAGCTTCTCAGAAGCTGCAGTGCCTGATTTGGCCTGAAATAGCCGGTTGGGATCCTGTTGTTTTCAAGAACTGCCGGTATTTCGGCCACTCCATGTGAGGAGGTCAGATAGACCAGAATATTACGTTTTCCGAGATTATCGGTCAGATACTTCATAAGGGTCTCAATATCCCTGTCGAGTCTGAGGATTGCATCTGCCATCTCATACGAGGATGGACCAAAACGATGACCAATATAATCAGTTGAAGCATAACAAACTGAAAGAAAATCAGTTACATCATCAATACCCAATCCTTCCTTCTCAATTAGCTTAATTGCAAAGTCAGTTGTCAACGTGTTTCCGAACGGTGTCTCCCTGAGTAAAGAATAATCACGGATATTTTTCCCTTTTGCCGGAGGGCTAAGTTTTTTCAGATCATAGGGGAAATAATTTATTCCGCCAAAACCTGCCTCATACTCATTGGTATCAGGAACACAATCGGCATAATTTTCCGGCGACATAAACAGCATCCATGAATTGTTAAGGTACGCATCCGGGTAACTCATCGCATTGAAATCATTTATCCATCCTGGAAGAGAGTCGGTGTAATAAGTGCTCGTCATCCATGTCCCGGTTATTCTGTCATACCAGAAAGCTCCGTCAGCAGCATGACCTGCCGAGAAAATGACCGGGTTCTCCTTCAGTCCGACCGAATATACTTTTGCTTTTTTGTTAGTTGCCATTTTGAGCTCATCGGAGAAGGTGGAAGACTGCAGGTTCACAGGGGAATGGAGGCCCGACTCATAGCTTCCGCCCACCGGATCGACAGACAGGTCTTTCGTACAATAAATAAGTTCGTTTTTAAGCGGAAGATACCAGTTATCCGAAGGAATCCCATGCTGGGAAGGTTCTGCACCCGTGGCTATCGTCGCATGTCCCGGGGCAGATTGTGGGAGCATAAATTGAAATGTTGCATTCTGAAAATAGGCTCCCTCATTCAACAATTTCCTTATGCCGTTCTCACTTAGCCTGTTCCGGAATTTTTCCAACTGATCATACCGCAGTTGTTCTATCACTATTCCGATAACAAGCTTTGGTTTTTCCGGAGGCAGATAAGCACCCTGCCCGTAAATATTCAGATATAAAAATGATAATATAAAAACTATGCCAGTATACTTAAGAATTTTTTTCTCCATCATAAAAACGAATCCTCTTTTAAATATTAATTTTGCTTCCCGAATAATCGCTCAAAAATAACTTTTTTACCCGGAGAAGCAACGGAAAATGATAATCTGTAAAAGCAGGATATTATTTCAAGGCGACCACGAACCTGCATTTCTCTGTTTTGTTCGTAACAATATTTCTGACTATCAGTATATATACACCTCCCGTGAGATCTTTAACATCAATCTGCAAAGGTATATCCCCGGTTGTCTGTGCGATATAATCTTTCATCTTAATTCCTTTGGTATTATATATACGGATGCTAACCGTTCCAAACAGGGTTTGAGGAAGGACGACCTTCAGAAAATCATTGGCGGGATTGGGATAAAGAACGGGCACCGGTGTATCGGTCGTATCAACCGGATTAATGAACGGGATCATCTCAACAGTAAGATCAGTTGCATGGTCTTGATTAACAATTATATCCCTTACATGGCTATCAACATACCCTTCAGCCGAAAAATCCAGATTCCAGGTACCTGGCTCCAGGAGCCTGACGAACCTTCCTGTTATTGAATCGGAATATACATGTGAGTTGTCCCTGTCATGACCTGTAATAAATACCCTGGCATGAACAGGCTCCCCGGTATCAGCATCCTTTACTAGTCCATGGACTCCATAGAGTGCATTTTCAAGGTAACCAATGAGGGACCTCCAGTTGTACTCCCACAATGAATTGAGCTGTGCAGCAGGAGTAATGTATGCATCATCCAGTTCAATCGTGACCTCCCGGCCCTGCAGTTCATAAGTAACAAAATCCTGGCGTCCACCGTTTATCGTGTACCAGTCGTATCCATTTGTTACGCCATTATCAAGAAATGTCATGTACCCTGCGACCGAATGATTATGGACAGTGTCGGCATATTTTCTGCTGATGGAATAGAACCAGTCATCGTCGGCATGAAGCCACCACCTGCTGTCCCAGGGATAATTAACTACCTCAGCTCCGGAATGGAAATTTGATGAAATTGTAAATCTGTGTTCCCTCAAAAATCTGACCATATCCACATTTTCCTTCTGAATTACCATTCCGGGCAATTCAGGATCGGGGAAATTCCGGTTCAGGTCATAACCGTTAGCATTTCCCCTTGTCGGATTGGAAATTGTATTTCCTGTCGGGTAGGTACCATCGGGATTGGCAAGAGGATTGATCCAGATCTCCAGATTATCGACAAGGTTCCTGACCCTGTTGTCGGAATTATAATTCTTTAACAGATAGTCCGCAAGGTGAAGCATCAGTATGAATCCACCGGTTTCATCCCCATGTATCGATGAGGTATAAAAGGTTTCAGGCTCATCTTCATCAGCTGATACATTGTCGGAAATCTTAAGTACAAGTACCAGTTTACCGCTAATACTTGTCCCTATGGTATCCAGGTTGCACAAATCCGGATACAATTCAGTAAAGCTTTTCAATATGGAATCATATTGCGTATATGTGGGATAGCTATCCCACTCCATCGCATTCTTCAGATCTGAGGATGTAATTATTGACTTACTATCAGCTCTCTCAACAATCTGATAGTCAATATTCTGCGAAATGAACCATTCAACAGTCAGTTGCGAAAGAACAATTTCAACTGTTTTTTCTTTGAATGAACTTACGGATACGTTTCGGGAAAGTTCGCTGAAATTTTCGGTTCCCGGAAACGGGAGAGTGATCCTGACCTGCCCGTATTGCCTGATTACCTCCCTCAGCAGGTCATCACCGGCAGTGATCTGAGGAAAACACCTGAATGTAATTAAGGGCAAAAGTAACAATATGATCTTTAACCGTTTTATCATACACCATAATCAGACGTTGAACCTGATGTTCAAAATATCACCGTCCCCGACAATGTAGTTTTTGCCCTCTATCAGTAACTTTCCGGCTTCCCTGCAGGCGTGCTCTGAACCCAGTGTAATAAAATCCTGATATCTCATTACTTCTGCTCTAATAAACCCCCGTTCAAGATCACTGTGAATCACACCAGCCGCTTTTGAGGCAGTCATTCCTTTTTTTATTGTCCAGGCCCTTATCTCTTTCGGGCCTACAGTAAAAAACGTCTGAAGATCCAGAAGTCTGTAAGCTGCCCTAACAAGTTTGTCAACACCCGGCTCCTCCAGACCTATGTCCTTTAAGAACGCTTTGCGGTCATCGATATTTTCCAGTTCAGCTATATCCGCCTCAATGGCACCGGCAATAACGAGTATCTCGGTGTCTTTATCTTTAAGATATTCTTTTACCCTGTCAACAAAATGATTGCCGGCAATAGCCGATCTCTCATCCACATTACACACATACATTACAGGTTTCATTGTAAGGAGAAACAGGTCGTCAATATATTTTTTATCCTCATCCTTCACGGCCAGTGTCCTTGCATCGCTAAAACCTTCGAAATGTTCTATGTACCGCTCCAGCACCTCTACTCCATGCATCGCATCCTTGTCGGCTGATTTTGCTGCCCTTTTCAGACGTTCAGTCTTTTTTACGACTGATTCCAGATCCTTCACCTGCAGTTCGAGACCCACTGTTTCGAGGTCCCTTACAGGATCAACGGATCCATCAATATGAGGTAATGCCTCACTGTCGAAGCATCTGAGGACATGGATCAGGGCATCAGTGTTCCTTATATCTCCAAGGAATTTGTTGCCCATACCCTCACCCTTGTTTGAGCCTTTTGCCAGACCGGGAATATCTACAATTTCGACAGTGGTGTGAACGATCTTATTTGTAACCTGATGTTTTTCAAGCTCATATAATCTTTGATCAGGGACCTGTATTATCCCAATATTCGATTTGGACGCACCGAAAGCAAAAGTGCTTGTTTCACCTTTTGTGTCGGACATACAGTTGAAGATCGTTGTTTTACCGACATTGGTAATGCCAATTATTCCACATTGAAGAGCCATCGGGGTAAGAGTTATTTTGGAAGCAAAGTTATAATTAACTTTAAACCTTTACTGAGTTTCCCTATCAAAGAATAAAGTCGATAATTCATTGAGCAATTTCGATCAGGATAACGATATAATCCGGGTTCTTAAGACCGATATCAATAAGGGATTTCGTCTGGTTGTCGGAAAATACACTCCAAAGCTGTACTGGCATATCCGCAGACTTGTAATACTACATGATGATGCAGATGATGCCCTGCAGAATACATTTCTGAACGCATGGAGGAATATCGGTAAATTCCGTAACGAAAGCTCGCTTTACACCTGGCTTTATACGATCGCAACAAATGAATCACTGGCATTGATAAATAAAAGAAAAAGGAATTCAGCCGTTTCTCTGGATGATCTTGGAAGCTTTTTTGCCTGTTCACCGGAAGGAAGCACATATTTCGATGGTAATGAAGCAACAGTAAAACTTCAGAATGCCATCCTTCAACTTCCTGAAAAGCAACGGATAGTATTCAATCTTAAATACTTTGAGGAGATGACATATGAGGACATGAGCAAAGTGCTTAATACTTCTGAAGGAGCTCTCAAAGCTTCCTATCACCATGCTGTTAAGAAAATTGAAAAAATGCTTGGAGGTGATTAAACCTTTTCAATGATTAACTATCTATAATTTGAGATGAAACCAACAGAAGACATACCGCGTAAGAATCCGTTTAAAATACCTGAAAATTATTTTGAAGAGGTAAACCGGAAAATTATGTCTGCCACTGCCGGGAGTGAACCAATGGTACTTAAGAAAGGATTATACCGCAAGCTGAGGCCATGGCTGGCAATTGCCGCTTCGGTCGCAGTATTCACTCTGCTTGGCTATGGTGCTGTAAAGGTTTTTCTGCCCGGCAACAGGAACATGGAAGTACCTGAGATAAGCCTGCAGGAATTCACGGAAACTTACTTTGACGATATTGATCTTTCAACCCTTGAAGAGAGTGTCGCATCAATAATCCCTTTTCCTGAAGGACCGGATGTAAACAGCAGAGAATTAATTGAATATCTTATGCTTGAAGATATAAGTGAAAATGAAATTTATGAACTGTTATAAACCCGTCGCCATGAAAATAAAGTATACTTTAATTTTTGCATTACTGGTTTTCTGTTTCTCATCTGCCTTTGCGCAGAATCCGAACAGGGAGAAGCTCACATCATATAAAATTGCGTTTTTTACCAGGAAGCTTGATCTTTCTCCGCGTGAAGCAGAAAAATTCTGGCCATTATATAACGATTACCAGGACCGGAAGGCTAAGATCCAGATGGAAAGAGTGCAACTGAACAGAAGAGTTAATCAGGAGGGAGCGACACTCAGTGATAATGAGTTGTCAGCAGCAGGCGACAAACTTATTGAATTGCAGGTTGCAGAGACAGAACTTGCAGTGACATTCCACAAACATCTGAAAGAAGCTCTCCCTCCCGCAAAGGTTATAAAAGTATATCAGGCTGAAAATCAGTACAGGCTGCAGCTTCTGAACCAGTTGCAACAAAGGAATCCGCAAAGGGATAACATGAGGCAAAGAGAGGATTTATTGCCGTAAGGTATTATATGGCAAAGTTAGGTTTTTACCTCGGGTTAACTTTTAGTTCCGACAAAATAACTGATTTAAGATCATCAAAAGGAATCTTTTTCTGCTCTCCCGACGTCATTACCTTAAGAATGAGGTCGTTGCTTTTTATTTCATCACCCCCCGCAATAATAATATAAGGGATCTTTCTTGAATCGGCATATGACATCTGTTTCTTCAGCTTCACCTGGTCGGGATAGAACTCAGACCGCACCCCAAGACCTCTCAGCAGGGTGAGGATTTTAAGTGCATATCTGGTTTCCGTTTCACCGAAGTTCAGTACAAGAACATCGGTTGAGGAAGAACTCTCCTTCCCAAACAGATTAAGCTGCATCATTACATCATAAATCCTGTCGGCGCCGAATGAGACACCGACACCGGAAACTCCATCGAGCCCGAATACCCCCGTGAGGTTATCATAGCGGCCTCCCCCACAGATGCTTCCGATTGCAACATCAACCGATTTGACCTCAATAATGGCACCTGTATAATAGTTGAGTCCGCGGGCAAGTGTCAGGTCAAATCTGACTTTACTTTTCAATTCATCTGATTCGATATATGAGAACAATGTTCTGAGTTCGGTAATGCCCAGTATTCCTGTTTCCGAATCTTTAAGCAGCGTTTCAAGAGTCCCCAGCTTTTCAACGGTTCCGCCTTTAAGCCGGAGGAAAGGTTGGAGCTTTTTAATTGCTGAGTTTGAGACTCCCTTATCCCTTAGTTCCGTATTGACGGCTTCGGTACCAATTTTGTCCAGCTTATCGATCGCTACAGTAATATCGGTCATCCTCCCTCCTTCACCTATAAAGTCTGCAATGCCCGAGAGGATCTTCCTGTTATTGACAATGATGATTACATTTATCTTAAGGGCAGAAAAAATATTATCAATGATCTTTATGAGTTCAAATTCATTCAGCAGTGAGTCGCTGCCGATAACATCAACATCGCACTGGAAAAACTCACGGTACCTTCCCTTCTGCGGCCGGTCGGCTCTCCACACCGGCTGGATCTGGTATCTTTTAAACGGGAAAGTGATCTCTTCACGATGTTGGACCACATACCTGGCAAAAGGAACAGTAAGATCATACCTCAGACCTTTTTCACATATCCGGGCCGATAGTTTTCCCGTGTCGCGTTTAAGCAGATCCTCATCCGGTGTATCTGAAAGGAAATCTCCGGAGTTAAGTATCCGGAACAATAACTTATCACCCTCTTCCCCGTATTTTCCAAGCAGGGTTGAAAGGTTTTCCATTGCCGGGGTTTCAATCGGCTGATAGCCATATAGCCTGAATACCTTTTTTATAGTTTCAAAGATAAATTCACGTTTAAGCATCTCTTCGGTTGAGAAATCGCGTGTTCCTTTTGGTATGGAGGGCTTTGTCGCCATCTGATCTTATAGTAGGTTAAGGGGTAAAAGTAAGAAAGAATTATTAAATGTCATGCAATCGTGCCCTCGTGCGATCATGCCATCGTGAATGTAATAAGATTGCAGTATTGTACGATCGCAAGATGGCAGGATATTAGTATTTCTCCGGAACGAAAGTCTGATCTGTGACAGGCGGCCTTACATAAGCAACGTCATGTTTTAAAGGAGGGAGCCTGAACGGCTTGGGGGTAAGATCCTTGTATGGTATGAGGGAGAGAAAATGATCAATAGTATTGAGTCTTGCTCTGCTTTTATCATCGGCCCTTACGACATACCATGGTGACTGTTTGGTATCGGTAAATGAGAACATTTTATCCTTGGCCATTGAGTATTCGACCCATTTATCGCGCGATTCAACATCCATAGGGCTGATCTTCCATCGTTTTGTCGGATCCTGGATTCTGTCCTGGAAACGTTTCTCCTGTTCATGATCGCTCACAGAAAACCAGTACTTAACCAGAATGATCCCCGACCTGATCAGCATTTTTTCGAATTCAGGGCAGGATCTAAGGAATTCTTCATATTCCTCATTTGTACAATATCCCATCACTTTCTCAACACCGGCCCTGTTATACCAGCTCCTGTCGAAAAGAACAATTTCTCCGGCAGCCGGTAGTTCAGTAACATATCTCTGGAAATACCACTGTGTCTTTTCCCTTTCAGTAGGGATGCTGAGAGCGACAATCCTGCATATCCTGGGATTAAGGCATCCCGCGATGGTTTTGATAACTCCGCCCTTTCCGGCAGCATCGCGTCCTTCAAAAATTACAACCACCTTAAGCTTGTTTGCCTTGACCCATTCCTGGAGTTTTACCAGCTCAATTTCCTTTTCGCGAAGCAGTTTTTCAAATTCACTGCGACCAAGTTTTTTCTTCTTTTCAGGCTGGTAATCGTGATAAAGATCTTTTTTCCTGAATTTTTCTATTCGGATCTTCTTCTTTTTATCGTTTGATCCCATATAGGAGAGCGTTAAAAAAGAAAGGTAAGAAAAATTCATAAGAAAGTGAAATAGACCTCTTGGAAACCCCACCCAACCCTCCCCTTAAAAAATAAGGGGAGGGCTTTATAATTCTAAATATCATTGTTTTACTCCCTTCCTCTTAGACTTAAGGGAGGGCCGAGCGTAAAAATTGCCCGGTGGGCAATTTTAGCGAAGGAGCCAGCTTGTGGGGAAGCTGGGGATGGGGTTTAAAAGTATAAAAATAAAGACAAAGAATCTTTTTCAACACCCCTGACGGTGGGTCATTGTATAAACGGAATCGCCAACGGGTATTTGAACATTTCACCTTTTGAGGCTTTGACGCTTCCGATAATGATACAGACTATTTTAAGAATATAAAGAAATATGATAATGGGTATACCCAATATTATAAAAATTAACGGGATAGAAAGGAATATATACAGAAGAAGTGAAAGCTGAAAATTCATCGCTGCCTTACCGTTTTCGTTGACCCATGACGATTCGTCCTTACGCGATAGCCAGCAGATAAGCGGACCAATTATACTGCCAAACGGGAAGAAAAAGCCGGCAAAGGCTGATAAATGACAGAGCATCGCCCAGTTTCTTTCCGTTTCAGAATAAATTCTAACTTCTTCCATGTTGTTTGTTTATTGAAAAGACGGCAGGTTTCCTGAATTGTTGCATTAGTCAAACCTTGCCATACGTGCCAGATCGGCCGGAAGCAAACCGTTAGGATTTGCTTTATCGATGCTATGCAGGTTGTAATAATACATATTGGCATCGTCTGTTCCTATCAGCATCTTAAAGCAGTATCCCTCATCCTTCTTCATCTCTCCAACCGGGCCAACTTTGTGCAGGATAACAGTGGAAGCAGCCCTGGACTCTATTGCTTTTACAATCGATTCCTCAGGAACAATTTCAATCTTGTTTGAATAAATCGCTTTTATCCTGTCAATCGTCCCAATTTCAGGTGCAAGATCTTCCTGTTTCACCAGAATAGTTTTATTTACAAGTTGAGGGACATTCTCATTATAGAATTTCAGATATCTTCTTCCAGTTTTTGAAGGATCTTCCATGATGAGCCGGGCATGCTTTTGAATGAACATCAGGATGGCACCCAGCTTATATCCGTATTCAATGTCATCTTCCCCGGCAAATGAAAGGGGAATTGCACATATCTCCGGCATCTGTCCGAGCTTTTCAACATTTTTCCCCAGTAACAGGTTAATGAAATTAAATACCGAATTCGACTTATCCTTGTCATAATTTGTTTCCGTAAGAATAATGAACGAATACTCCGGTTTGAGCATCCGGACACTAAATTCGTCGGTTTCAATAAACTCAAAAGGCGTTACAGTCCAGAATTCATTCATGCACTTTTTCATGTACACATTAAATGCAGAGAATGGATCATCTTCAAGAACCACACAGGTTTTTGAAGCGCCGAATTGCTTTATTTCATTTTTAGAGGGAAAAGGGGCTTGTCCGCCAGCGATTAAAGTTAATAAAACAAGCGGCAGGGCGAGAATTGTTTTTTTCATATTTTACTCGGTTTCAGGCAAATACAGAGGATTCTTTTCATTGAACTTCCGGATGTATACAAACATAAGCTCCTTCTTCTTCTTCCTGGGAAGCTGAACATATTCCTCATATAGCTGAGCATCCTTCATCAGCAGAAGTTCTGTGTTATCCATTTCAAAGTCCATCACTTTTCCGGTCTCAAAATCTATTATGAATTGCTTGATCTCACTCCTTGCCAGGTTCCTTGAATATGGAGAATAATATGAACCGTAGGGATTATAATAATTACCATAATAACTGTACGGAGAATAATATGAATAATACGGATCATAGTAAGAACCATAAGGATAATTATAATACCTTGGGTCATAAGTTGTTATGTCGGCAACGAAATGACTTATATTGCCTACGAAGGTAATTCTGTTAAAATTCTCCTGTACCTGAATGTACAACACTCCGTTGCGTGCATATCCCCAGATCGATGATCTGTCAATCTCCTGTCTGATTCCCATATTATCATAGAAATAGACCTTTTCTGATTCCATGAGCTCTTTAAAGAATTCCTTATCATTGTAATCTGCCGATGTAAGCAGCTTGGCTTTTGGAATAGGACTGTTAAGCTTAACCTGATCGAAATTAATATATATCCCATCCTTGAATCTGAAATCAGGAGTGTATTTTACCATCCCTTCCAGTTCCTGCTTCTGCTCCGCTACCTGTCCAATCACCGGAATGAGTGAAATTGCTAAAAGACAAGCAGTTACAGAAATGATTTTCCTGAATAACTTTTTCATCACTTTTTCACTTTAATCCTTTAATTGTTTTACGCAAAATTCATACCGTATTTGCAAAATTAACGATTTCCCTGAAAGAGTGTTAATAATAGTCCCGGTATATTTATCATATATTTTGTTTATTTTTACCACATGTCAAAAATAGGGAATTATGATCAATGATACCGGAATCCAGAATAATGGGGATTTTATTCAACCGGACGGAGAGACTTATGAGAAGAACCTCAAAAATTTAGTACTTTATGCATACGGTGCAATATCGGGACTCATAGTAGCAATCATCCTGATCCTGCTCGACCTGAAACTTCCTGCCGGAGTTTTGATAATTGCCACGGCTGCCCTGGGAATATTCCTGGTTAAAAAAGCCACAAACCTTCTGAGTTCAGTAAAGACATCCCTTTTTGATGTAGCTGCATCCAACAAGATTAAAGATAAGGTAATAACCGACTTCTCACATAAAATAAGAGAACCCCTTAACAACCTGGTAATCATTACCGACATGCTCATGGAGTCGGATCTGCATAAGAAACAGAAAGAGCTGCTCGAAACGTTTGTTGCCTCAACCAAAAACATGGTTAGTTCTGTTAATGAATTAACAATGAAATCGGCAGGACATCTGAGCTTTGAATCAAGAAAACACATCAGGTTTAATCTGTTCTCCACAATACAGCACACAATTGAACTTTACAACCTCAAAGATAAGTCCAACATAGACTTTATATTGAATAAGAAAGATGTATCAGGCTTCGATTGCTTTGGCGATCCGATCACACTCAAACAGATACTTCTCGACATTTTCAACACAATTGAAAATCATGATTCCGAAAGACCGACAAAAGTCAATATCAGCCTCAGAAAGGAAAAAGAAACCGCACGTGAAGTCTTTGTAGGAATAAGAATTCAAACCGACAAGGATATAGTGCTTATCGATGAAAAAGAATTGAAGTACAGCCTTGCGGCAAGACTGATTACTGCACGGAAAGGGATTTATATCCAGGAATTCGGAACGAACTACACGGTCCTTACCATCAGCCTTCCTTTCACCAACGTTTCTTATGAACAGGGGGGACAGGCAGGAACTGCAAAGACTATCGAGCTGCCACGTAAGGACTATGTACATAAGGAGCTGAAAGACATTAATATATTGCTGGCTGAAGATAACCTGATCAACCAGAAAATAACGCTTCTTACCCTTAAGCCTCTGGTGAGCAGTATTGACACCGCCTCTGACGGTAAGGAGGCAGTCGATAAATTTACCTCAGGTAACTACGATATTATCCTTATGGATATACAGATGCCGGTCATGAGCGGACTTATTGCAGCGGAGAAAATCAGGGTGCTCGAAGCATCATTGGAAACCCATATTCCAATTATTGCAATCACCGCAAATGCCATGCTTGGTGATAAGGAGAAGTGCATCTCGGCAGGTATTGATGACTATATAAGCAAACCTTTCCAGCCTTCGCACCTTATTGATAAAATAAAGAAATATATTTAGGATTCCTCACCAGCCATCACCTCAGAGTTTCCTTCACGGAACAGTTTTGAATTTTTAAGCGACGGCGAAGGAATAAAGACTCCGATTCCCAGGGATTCCCATTTCTGATCAATTGTTCTGATTGTTTCTTCCGCCGAGCAGACAATATTTGGCCATCTGCGGGGAAAACCACCTTTTCGGAATGCTTTTACAGTTCCATCAATGAGAATGGAATTATCAGAAATAATCCGTATATCCCTCTGAGGATCGGTGTTCCCGAGCATCTGCCATGCCACTGTATACCAATCATTTATATCAACTGCATTATCTACTGTGAGAATTAGCCGCGATACACTTTCTGCAGGAGCATCCAAAAAAATTCTTACCGCCGTTTCAACTGCCTGCGGATCTTCCGACTGTTTCAGAGCTACGGCAGCTAAAGGTAGCCCGGGTAGTACACCGATATTAACAATTGTCTCAGGGAACTTTTTAAGATATGCCAGAATAGCCTCTTCCATGTAATCACCGGTAAAAACCTTTTTGCCGGCCAGTTCCTCCTGCATTTTAACGGTCGCATCGATACCCAGCTTTCCACCCAGAGAAAGAATATCGGATGAATGATCAAGCACATCAAGCGGTCCTGAAGTGAACAGAAGGTCCGTACGGAAATCTGTATTATTGAATATTTCCAGAAGGATATCCCTGTAATTTCTGATGTCTGTTTCACCACTTACAACAGCAAGGTATTTGGTAAACATCATCTGGCCCGCCCCAAGGAGGGAGTTAATCACTTTTTTCCCCTGGCCGGGGTATGTCTTGTTGATTTTAACAATAACAAGATTATGAGCAACACCTGCATCAGGCATGTGAAAATCCTGAATTTCAGGTTGCAGGGCGAGCTTCACCGGGGCAAGAAATATCTTTTCGGTCGCTTTGGTAAGCCAGGCGTCCTCACAGGGAGGGATCCCGACTACTGTTGCAGGATAGACTGCATTTTCCGAATGGGTTATACAGTTCACATGAAAAAGGGGATAGAAATCGGAAAGCGAATAGAAACCGGTATGGTCACCAAAAGGTCCTTCAAGGACATTTTCTTCCGCAGGATCGACATAACCCTCTATTACAATGTCAGCATCGTCCGGAACATAAAGATCATTTGTAATGCATTTTACCAGTTTCACCTTTTTCTTTCTCAGGAAGCCTGCAAGAATGTATTCGTCGATGTTTTCGGGTAATGGTGCCGTAGCGGCATATGCATAAACAGGATCTCCACCCAGGGAAACAGACACCGGCATTCTCTTTTCGGTCTTTTTCCAGGCCTCATAATGACCGGCCCCGGTTTTATGACGCTGCCAGTGCATACCCGTAGTGGTTTTATCCAGTATCTGCATCCTGTACATCCCGGCGTTGGTTTTTCCCGTTACGGGATGAACAGTATGAACCACCGGAAGGGTGATAAAACGTCCCCCGTCATGAGGCCAGCATTTCAATACCGGCAAAATACCAAGATCAGGCTCTTTTTGTACTACCTGCTGGCACAATCCACGCCTGCTGACTCTTGAAGGAAGAAATCCGGTTAGTCTGGCCAGTCCGGGGATCATGGTGAGTTTACTTATCAGTGCTCCTCCTGTGCTTGTGAGGTTATTAAAGAGCACTTCTATTTCCTTTCCGGTTTCATCGAGGTTGTTTCTGCCGATAGCCATGGACATTCTTGTATCGGAAGCGTAGGCATTTATGAGGAGAGGGAACCGGGTTCCCGTATTTTCGAAAAGCAGGGCTTTACCATACGATTTTGTTATGCGATCGGTGACTTCAGTAACTTCAAGTACAGGATCGACAAAGATCTTAATCCTGCTGAGTTCACCTTTTTTATCCAGTAAGGCAATAAAATCCGATAGTCCTGAAAATGACATAAGGTGAGAATAGGGTTCAAAGATAGAAGATTAATGCTACGAAAGAAAGAGATTGCTTCGTCTCCCGTTTTGTCTAAGCAAAACGGGATCCTCGCAATGACGGAGTATTAAAAATTAATCCCTCCCTGTAGGAGTTTGGGGTGGGTATATATATTCAATATGCCTGTATATAAACAATGATGGGAACTAATCACAAGGAGTAGTTCCCATCCGTCGTAAGCAACCGAAGCCACTCACGGCGTCGGATTACTGTTATTCTGATCGGTTGCATTCCAGGTCTTACGATCTGTTCCTGCAACCCTGGGCTTTCAGGTCATGCCTGTTACAGCAAAACCCTCCAGCTGTCCCTTTGTTCCCACCCTTCGGCAGGACTTTCCAGGACGAAGCGTCCTTCAGGCTCCGGTACCGATTCCCGAAGGATCCGATTCCGGTTTCAGTTGACTCGGGGCCGAAGCCCTCCGCTTTTCTGAAGCCCTGTGACCCAATCGTTGAAAGAACGTTTCCGGCTTTCGGCGACCTGCTGAACACCCGGGACTTTTGGTCCCATCGTTCAGGCTTCGGCTCTCATGATGCGCAGGCCCGAAGGTCTGACCGAACCGGATTATGCTTCATTTAAGTAACCTTTTCCGGTTCCACATCGTTCAAGCAACCTTTTATCGCTCACCCGATAGATCAAATTTAATTCAATCCATTATATAAACAAAGATAATAGCTTCTTTGTTGTAAACGGTGTATTAACAAAAGTTATTAACAAATTGTTAATAACGTAAAAGGCCCGCATTTACCCGGGCCTTCCGGTATTTTCAATCGTGAATTTATTTTTTATACCCGTATACTGCCAGTTCGCCAAGCATCTCCTCAATCCTGAGTAACTGGTTGTATTTTGCCATCCTGTCGGTACGGCTGCAAGATCCTGTTTTAATTTGTCCCGAATTGGTAGCAACTGCAATGTCTGCAATTGTCGAATCCTCCGTTTCTCCCGACCTGTGCGACGTGACACTTGTATAACCTGCCCTGTGAGCCATTTCAATAGCTGCCAGGGTTTCGGTAAGTGTACCAATCTGGTTCACTTTTATAAGAATCGAGTTAGCACAACCCAATTCAATGCCTTTTTTCAGGTACTCAACATTGGTGACGAACAGATCATCACCCACGATCTGGCATTTTGCACCGATCCTGTCGGTAAGCATCTTCCATCCGTCCCAGTCGCTCTCTGCCATCCCGTCTTCAATTGAATCAATAGGATAGGTGCTGATCAGCTTCTCGAAATAATCAACCTGTTCCTTTGAGGTTTTCCTGGCACCTTTCGGCCCTTCGAATTTCGAATAATCATACATACCGTCTTTGTAGAACTCCGACGCTGCAGGATCAAGTGCAATTGTAATATCAGTACCCGGCATATAACCTGCAGCGGTTATTGCCTTCAGTATTGTTTCAAGTGCATCTTCGGTGCCGTTAAGTGTAGGGGCAAATCCGCCTTCATCACCAACTGCAGTACTCAAACCTCTCTGCTTCAATACTTTTTTAAGAGAATGGAATACTTCGGCACCCATACGCAGACCCTCCTTGAATGAAGGAGCTCCAACCGGTCTGATCATAAATTCCTGGAACGCTATCGGAGCATCTGAATGCGAACCTCCGTTGATTATATTCATCATCGGAACCGGCAGGGTAACTGCATTTGTACCGCCGATATAACGGAAAAGTGGCAGACCGTGTAACTGGGCAGCTGCTTTTGCCACGGCAAGGGAGACACCGAGTATAGCATTTGCACCAAGATTATTTTTTGTAGGTGTACCATCAAGTTCGATCATCTTTTTGTCGACACCTGCCTGGTCAGTTACGTCCATACCATTTATATCTTCGGCAATTACATTGTTGACATTGTGAACTGCCTTGAGGACTCCTTTGCCCAGATAGCGGTTCTTGTCACCATCTCTCAGCTCAAGAGCTTCGTTTTCGCCTGTGGATGCGCCTGATGGCACCGCAGCACGGCCGAAATAGCCGCTGGCTGTTGTAACATCAACTTCAATTGTAGGATTACCGCGGGAATCAAGAATCTCACGAGCATGTACACTAACTATTTGACTCATAGAAATTTATTTTTAAAATTAAACAATGTGACAATATATAAAAAAAGGGATCATGACCTTATTGACTAATCCCTTTCATTTTAAATTCTTTTCCTGATTTATTTTTCCTCTTCAGGAGCCGGTTCCTCTGTTATCTTCTTAACATCCTCAACAGGTTCTTCACTCTTTTCAGCTTTTACTGCCTTTACAGGTTCTTCTGCAACTTCAACTTCACCTTTCTTCTTTGCAGACCTTCTTCTCCTTGTTGTCTTGGCTTTTCCAGCTTCGCCATGTCCCAGCATAGCTTCATTATAATCAACAAGCTCCAGGATGCACATTTCGGCATTGTCGCCAACCCTGTTTCCTATTTTCAGAATTCGTGTATATCCTCCGGGTCTGTCAGCTACTTTGGGTGATATCTCCCTGAACAATTCGGCAACGGCTGCTTTATCCTTCAGAAAGCTGAATGCCTCCCTCCGTGAGTGGGTAGAGTCCTTCCTGGATTTGGTAATGAGTGGTTCAACAAGTGTTTTCAGAGCTTTTGCCTTGGCCTGTGTAGTAGTAATCCTTTTATGAAGGATAAGCGATGTAGCCATGTTGGAAAGCATCGATTTCCTGTGCGAACTCGTTCTCCCTAAATGATTTATACTTCTTAAATGTCGCATTTCAATATACTCAAACAGTTATCTAATTAATCTTTCTCCAGTCTGTATTTGCTTACATCCATTCCAAATGAAAGACTCATGGATTCAAGCAGCTCATCGAGTTCAGTAAGTGATTTCTTCCCAAAGTTCCTGAATTTCAGGAGATCATTCTTATTAAACTTGACAAGATCACCAAGCGTTTCAACCTCAGCAGCTTTAAGGCAATTAAGAGCTCTTACCGAAAGATCGAGGTCGATCAGCTTTGTCTTAAGGAGCTGCCTCATGTGCAGAACTTCCTCATCAAATTCCTCATTTGCCAGCTTATCGTCCGAATCGAGTGTTATCTTTTCGTCGGAGAAGAGCATGAAGTGATAAATAAGAATTTTGGCGGCTTCCTTGAGTGCATCTTTCGGATGAATGGATCCGTCAGTTTCTATTTCGAAGAGGAGCTTTTCATAGTCAGTTTTCTGCTCAACACGATAGTTTTCAACAGAATATTTCACATTCCTTATAGGGGTAAAAATAGAGTCGATAGCTATCAGCCCGAATTCACTGTCTGCAGGTTCGTTTTCTTCAGCAGGAACATAACCTCTTCCCTTTGTAATGTTGAGTTCGATCTGTGTCTTAACATCGGGTTCCATTCTGAAAATCACCAGGTCGGGATTAAGGACCTGGAAGCTGCTGAGTGAATTGTTCAGGTCGCCAGCTTTAAAAATGTCCTTATTATGGATCTTTACAGTAATCTTTTCATGATCCACATCATCCACAATTCTTTTAAAACGGATCTGTTTCAGATTAAGGATGATTTCAGTCACATCTTCCATCACACCTTTAATGGTCGAGAATTCATGATCGACACCGTCGATCCTGACCGTTGTAATTGTATAACCTTCAAGAGAAGAAAGAAGTATCCTTCTCAGAGCATTACCCACAGTAATGCCATAACCAGGTTCAAGAGGACGGAACTCGAATTTTCCGAGTTTGTCATCCGATTCCAGCATTATTACTTTATCGGGTTTCTGGAATGATAGAATGGCCATAGAATTTATCTTATATTATTATTTTGAATACAATTCGACAATTAGTTGTTCCTTAATATCTTCGGGAATATCAGAGCGCAGAGGCACGTTCATGAATTTACCTGCCATTTGTGTATCGTCCCATTCAAGCCATGCCAGTTTTGAACTTTTCTTTGTTGTCAGTGCGTCTGTTATCGCTTCAAGAGATTTTGACTTTTCGCGTACACCTATGATATCACCCGGTTTAAGCTGAAACGAGGGAACATTAACGATTTCGCCGTTAACGGTGATATGGCGGTGCGACACCATCTGGCGTGCGCCTGCTCTCGACGGGGAAATACCCAGACGGTACACAACGTTATCGAGACGGGATTCAAGGAGTTGCAGGAGCACCTCACCGGTGACACCCTTGGTTCTTGAAGCTTTCTCAAATGTTTTACGGAACTGACGTTCCAGGACTCCGTACATATATTTGGCTTTCTGCTTTTCCCTGAGCTGAATACCGTATTCTGATGTTTTCTTCCTTTTCTTGTTCATTCCATGCTGACCGGGAGGAAAATTTTTCCTCTCCAGGTGTTTATCGGGTCCGAAAATCGGTTCTCCGAATTTTCTCGCGATTCTTGATTTTGGGCCGGTATATCTTGCCATTTCAGTGTTATTTTATTACAGACAAATTTTCAATAAAGGATATATTAAACTCTTCTTCTTCCGGGAGCACGGCAGCCATTATGCGGCATCGGCGTTACATCCACAATCTCGGTAACTTCAATACCGGAATTGGAAATTGCCCTGATCGCTGATTCACGCCCTGAGCCGGGTCCCTTTACATAAACCTTCACTTTTCTCAGACCCAGATCATAAGCTATCTTACCGCATTCTTCCGATGCCATCTGTGCTGCATATGGAGTGTTTTTCTTGGAACCCTTGAAACCCATTTTACCGGCGGACGCCCATGATATGACCTGACCGGAATTATTTGTCAGTGTAACAATAATATTATTGAAAGATGAATGAACATGAGCCTGACCTGATGGTTCAACCTTGACGATCCTCTTTTTTAATACTCCTGTCTTCTTTGCCATATTCTATATTATTTAGTAGCTTTTTTCTTGTTGGCAACGGTTTTCTTTCTTCCCTTGCGTGTTCTTGCATTATTTTTTGTGCTCTGTCCTCTGACCGGAAGGCCGATCCTGTGACGGACACCACGGTAACAACCTATGTCCATAAGCCGTTTGATGTTCATCTGTGTTTCCGAACGGAGTTCACCTTCGAGCTTGTAGTTCTCGTTAAGGATCCGGCGGATAGTGTTGATCTGGTCGTCGGTCCATTCCTCAACCTTCGCATTCCTGTCAACACCGGCGGCATCGAGCACCTTCTGGGCAGTGCTTCTGGCTACACCGTAGATGTAAGTCAGTCCGACTTCTCCTCTTTTGTGTCTTGGTAAATCTACCCCAACAATACGTGCCATATTAATTTTCTTAAATAGTTTGCAAAATTAATCAAATTATCCCTGTCTTTGTTTGAACTTGGGATTTTTCTTATTTATAACGTAAATGCGCCCTTTCCTCCTGACTATTTTGCAGTCAGCGCTGCGCTTTTTTATTGATGCTCTTACTTTCATTACCTTAATATTTTCTTATTTATATCTGAATGTTATTCGTCCTTTTGTAAGGTCATACGGCGACATCTCCACTTTCACTTTATCGCCGGGCAATATTTTGATATAATGCATCCTCATTTTCCCTGAGATGTGAGCCGTAATAACATGTCCGTTTTCGAGCTCAACCCTGAACATCGCGTTGGAAAGGGCTTCAGCGATAGTGCCGTCCTGTTCAATTGATGGTTGCTTAGCCATATGATTACATTTTATTTAAAACTTCGTCAATAAATTCAAATGTTGTCAATACGTCTGCCTGCCCCCTGTTAACCGCAACGGCATATTCAAAATGTGCCGAAGGTTTTCCATCAGCTGTCTTAATGGTCCATCCGTCCTTCATCTGGACAGTCTCTTTCCTTCCCAGGTTTATCATCGGCTCTATGCAGATTACCAGCCCCTTGCCCATCATGGGACCGGTGCCCCTTCTTCCGTAGTTCGGCACTTCCGGTGGCTCATGCAGTTTTTTACCGATGCCATGACCCACAAGCTCCCTCACCACTGAAAAACCACCGCTCTCTGCCATGGTCTGAACTGCTGAAGAGATGTCTCCTATCCTGTTTCCCGCGACTGCCGCCCTGACTCCCTCTTCAAGGGATGATCTGGTATAATGGATGAGCCTCTTTTTCTCTTCACTTATCTCTCCTACAGCAAATGTGAATGCACTGTCGCCATACCATCCGTTAAGGATCACTCCGCAATCGATTGAAATAATATCGCCCTCATTCAGTAGGTAATCTGAGGGAATTCCATGAACCACTTCTTCATTGACCGATGTGCACAGGCTTTTTGGAAAGCCACCATATCCCTTGAATGCCGGAACCGCATGATGATCTCTGATAAATGTTTCAGCAATTTTGTCAAGAAAGAGAGTTGTGACCCCGGTTTTTATATGCAAAGCAACTTCAGCAAGTGTTCTCGACACCAGTAAATTGCTCTCTTTTAACAACGCGACCTCTTCATCATTCTTATAATACAACATCAAAGAACGTAATACTTATTTAAATTGATGTAACCGCACCCGACCTGCCTTTAACCCGGCCGGATTTCATCAGGCCATCGTAATGTCTCATAAGCAGGTGACTTTCAATCTGCTGAAGCGTGTCGAGAATAACACCCACAAGGATCAGGAGCGATGTTCCACCATAGAATTGTGCAAACTGGGGAGTAACCCCTGCAACCACGGCCAGTGCAGGAAGTATTGCAATTATTGCCAGGAATATTGAGCCCGGCAATGTAATTCTCGACATTATCATATCAAAGAATTCAACTGTCTTCCTTCCCGGCTTTATACCCGGAATAAAACCTCCGTTTTTCTTCATATCCTCTGCCATCTGGACCGGATTGATGGTGATGGCTGTATAGAAATAGGTGAACAGAATAATAAGGATCCCGGTCACAAGGTTGTACCAGAACCCGTACATATTTGCAAATGCCACAGCAAAGCCTGATGTTTGATTTGTTGAGTATCCGGCTATGATTATCGGGAGCATCATGATTGCCTGTGCGAAAATAATCGGCATAACTCCTGCTGCGTTGACTTTCAAAGGAATATACTGCCTCACTCCGCCGTATTGTTTATTCCCGATGATCCTTCTGGCATACTGAACAGGTACACGACGAGTTCCCTGCACCAGAAGTATAGTTCCGAGAACAACAACAAACAAAATTACTATCTCAATAATAAGTGCAACTGCCCCGCCTGCTCCACCAAGTCTGGTACCGGCTTCGAATACGAAGTTGGCCGGCATCCTTGCGACGATACCTATCATAATGATCAGCGAAATACCATTACCGATCCCTTTATCGGTTATCCTTTCACCAAGCCACATGACGAACATTGTTCCTGCCGTAAGGATTATCACCGAGGATATCTGGAAAAAGGTTCCCGTCATAATAAATGCCGAGGCAGGAAGCTGGGCATGCAGGTTAACGAGGTATGTCGGAGCCTGCAGAATAAGAATGGCAACAGTAAGGTATCTTGTGTACTGGTTCATTTTACGTCTTCCGCTCTCGCCCTCTTTCTGTAATTTCTGGAAATGGGGAAATACAATACCCAGAAGCTGAACAACGATTGAAGCAGATATATAGGGCATAATACCAAGGGCAAATACTGAAGCCTGGGAAAAGGCTCCGCCCGAAAACATATCGAGTAAACCCATTATCCCCTGAGAGGTCTGATCTCTCAGCCCCTCCAGTTGCGAAGGGTCAATACCCGGAAGGGTTATATATTTACCAAGCCTGTATAAAAGAATTATGCTGAAGGTATAGATGATCCTTGCCCTCAGGTCCTCTATCTTGAATATGTTCTTTATGGTTTGAAAAAGTCTCATAAGATCACAGTTTTACAGCGGTTCCGTTATTGGCCTCGATTGCTTTAACAGCTGATTTGCTGAATGCATGGGCATGGACTTCCAGTTTCCTGTCGAGTGTCCCTTTGCCAAGTATCTTGACCAGAGCATTCTTTGAAACCAGTCCCGCTGATATCAGAACCACCAAATCGATCTTCTCCAGATCATTTTTTTCGGCCAGGCTCTGCAAAGTGCCGATATTAATTCCTTTATACTCCCTGCGATTAACATTCCTGAAACCAAACTTCGGAACACGTCTCTGAAGCGGCATCTGTCCACCCTCGAATCCGATCTTCCTGCTGTATCCCGATCTTGACTGAGCTCCTTTATGCCCTCTCGTGGATGTTCCTCCTCTTCCGGAACCCTGTCCGCGACCAAGACGCTTGTTTTCTTTTACCGACCCTTTTGCAGGTTTTAAGTTACTCAAATCCATTACTTTATATCTTAAAAAGAATTATTACTTTATAAATTTTCAACCTTAAGCAGGTGGCTGATCTTCCGTACCATTCCAAGAATAGGGGGAGTAGCTTCATGCTCAACGGAATGGTGCATTTTTGTTATTCCGAGAGCTTCGAGCGTTCTCTTCTGCCGTTCCGGCATTCCATTTTTGCTTTTAATCTGGGTTATACGAATTTTTGCCATTTCGATGTTATTTACTAGCCGTTAAATACTCTATCCATTGATACGCCTCTGTGCTCGGCAATGGCAAAAGCATCCCGCATTTCGAGAAGGGCAGCGAATGTGGCTTTCACCAGGTTGTGAGGATTTGAGGAGCCTTTTGATTTGGCGAGCACGTTTTTTACCCCAACACTCTCAAGCACGGCACGCATGGCACCACCAGCCTTCACACCGGTACCCTCGGATGCCGGTTTGATGAATACCCTGGCGCCGCCAAATTTTGCTGTTTGTTCGTGAGGTATGGTCCCTTTTATTACAGGGACTTTTATGAGATTCTTTTTTGCATCTTCAATTCCCTTTGCAATGGCTGTCGTCACTTCACTGGCTTTGCCAAGTCCGTGGCCAACAATACCGTCCTCGTTTCCAACAACAACAATTGCCGAAAAGCTGAATGTTCGCCCTCCCTTTGTTACCTTGGTAACTCTCTGGATACTGACCAGCCTGTCCTTCAGCTCAAGATCGCTGGTTTTTACTTTTCTAATACCGTCTGCCATAATCAATTAAAATTTTAATCCGCCTTCCCGGGCTGCATCAGCCAGTGATTTAACTCTTCCATGATATTTGTATCCGCTTCTGTCGAATACAACCGATTCAATACCTTTCTCCTTACATTTGGATGCCAGGAGTTTTCCGACAAGCTTGGCCTGTTCTGTCTTTTTGATGCCTGTTACAGCTGCAACTTCCTTTTCTTTTGATGAAGCAGAGAGAAGCGTGACCTTGTTCAGGTCATCAACAACCTGGACATAAATCTGCTTATTGCTGCGAAAGACTGCCAGTCTTGGCATTTCAGCAGTACCGCTTATTTTCTTTCGGATCCTCATTCTGATCCTTGATCTTCTTTCGAACTTAGTTAAAGCCATTTTATTCTAACTATTACCAGATTATTATACACCCTAAACACTTGCAGATTTACCGGCCTTCCTTCTGAGCTGTTCACCTACAAACTTGATCCCCTTGCCTTTGTAAGGTTCCGGTGGTCTAAGTGACCTTATTTTTGCAGCTACATGCCCGATAAGCTGTTTATCGATGCAGGTGAGGGTAATTACCGGATTGCTCCTTCTTTCGGTTTTAGTTTCAACCTTCACCTCGTCCGGAATTTCAAACATTATTTCATGCGAGTAACCAAGGCTCATTTCAAGATTCTGACCTTTGGCTTCAGCACGGTAACCAACACCGACAAGCTCAAGTTGCTTTTTATATCCCTGCGAAACTCCGGTCACCATATTGTCAATAAGAGCCCTGTACAGACCATGCAAAGACTTATGTGATTTTGACTCGGATGGTCTTGTAATGACAACTTCGTTATCAATAATTTCGACCTTCAGGTCCGGATTGACAGGCTGTTTCAGCTCCCCCAGAGGGCCTTTCACACTCACCACATTGGTGTCACTAACGCTGACCGTGACCCCTTTGGGCAGACTTACGGGTAATTTTCCTATTCGTGACATTCAGTTTTCCTCCTTTTAATAAACATAACATAAAACCTCACCACCAATTTTTTCTTTTTTTGCCTCTTTATCGGTCATCAGTCCCTTTGAGGTTGATATAATTGCTATTCCAAGTCCGTTCAGAACTCTTGGCAGCTCATCACCTCCCGCATAATGCCGCAGCCCGGGGCGGCTAATCCGCTGTAATTCCTTGATAGCAGGCTGCTTGCTCTTTGGATTATATTTCAGAGCTATTTTCAGAACACCCTGGGGATTCTCGCCTTCGACAACCTTATAACTCAGGATATATCCCTTTTCGAACAATATCCTGGCAATCTCTTTCTTGAGATTGGATGCCGGTGCCTCCACTACTTTATGACGAGCCAGTATGGCATTTCTTATTCTTGTCAGTAAATCTGCAATCGGATCAGTCATCTTCTGTTATTTTGTTTTGTTTGTACTTAATTAATGTTTACCAGCTGGCTTTCTTAACTCCGGGAATAAGGCCTGAAGAAGCCATTTCCCTGAAGGTGATCCTGCTGATACCAAACTGCCTCATATAGCCTCTTGCTCTCCCGGTCAGCTTGCAACGGTTGCGCTGCCTGTTGGGATTGGAGTTTTTTGGCAATCGGCTCAGTGCCACATAATTGCCTTCAGCCTTGAGTCTGGCCCGCTTTTCAGCATATTTTTTTGCCAGTCTTACGCGTTTTACCTCGCGGGCTATCATAGATTCTTTAGCCATATAATCAGTTTTTAGATGTTTTAAAAGGTAAACCAAAGTTCTTTAAAAGTGCAAGCGCCTCCTCGTCAGTCCTTGCCGTGGTGACGAAGGTCATCTGGAGGCCCATGATCTTCGTTACTTTATCGAGGTCGATCTCGGGAAATATAATCTGTTCGGTGATCCCAAGCGTATAGTTACCCCGTCCGTCGAGTTTGGCATTTATTCCCTTAAAGTCACGGATCCTCGGCAGTGCAACCGAAATCAGCCTTTCAAGGAATTCATACATCTTATCCTTCCTCAGTGTGACCATTATGCCGATCGGCATATTTTTTCTCAGTTTGAAATTGGATATATCCTTTGACGAAAATGTAAGAACAGCTTTCTGCCCGGCAATGTCGGTTAATTCCTTTACTCCCGATTCAAGCAGTTTCTTGTCAGCAATAGCCTGTCCGACGCCCTGATTAATAACAATCTTCTCCAATCTGGGCACCTGCATCACGGTTTTATAACCGAATTCCTTGATCAGTGCAGGGATTATCTCGTCACTATATTTCTTTCTTAGCGCAGGTACGTACATTACTTTATTTCCTCCCCTGATTTTTTTGAATAACGCACTAATTTATTTTTCTCATTGAGTTTCTTTCCGATACGTGTCGGCTTGCCTGAAGCAGGGTCGATCAGCATCAGATTTGAGATATGCACAGGTGCCTCTTTTTTCACTATTCCCCCCTGGGGAGCTTTTGAATGAGGTTTGGTATGCTTTGATATCATGTTCAATCCTTCCACAATAGCTCTGTTCTTATCCCTGTCGACACTGAGGACCCGTCCTTTCTGACCCTTTGACTCACCTGTAATTACCATTACAGTATCGCCCTTTTTTACGTGTATTTTCTTTTGCATCTCTGTGTATTTAAAAATTACAATACTTCAGGTGCCAGTGAAACAATCTTCATGAATTTATCACGGAGTTCCCTGGCCACAGGGCCAAAAATTCGGGTTCCCCGTACTTCGTCGAGGTTTGTCAGCAAAACGACGGCGTTATCGTCGAACCTTATATAAGAGCCATCCGGGCGACGGATCTCTTTTTTTGTTCTTACGACAACAGCCCTGCTGACTGTTCCTTTTTTTGCTTCACCTGACGGTAGTGCGGATTTCACACTAACGACGATCTTATCGCCAACTGTAGCGTATCTTTTCTTACTGCCTCCGAGTACTCTTATGCACAATACTTCCTTGGCGCCCGAATTATCGGCTACTGTCAGTCTGGATTCCTGCTGTATCATGATTACTTGGCTCTTTCAATTATTTCAACTAGTCTCCAGGATTTATCCTTGCTCAGAGGCCTGGTCTCTGAAATACGTACTGTATCGCCGATATTGCATGAATTCTCTTCATCGTGCGCCATCAGCTTTTTAGTTTTGTTAATGAACTTTCCATAAATGGGGTGCTTCACTTTGCCTTTGACGGCAACGATAATGGATTTGTCCATTTTGTTGCTTACGACAACCCCAGTGCGTTCCTTTCTAAGATTCCTTTCCATTGCTGATATCAGTCTATTTTGATTTCTCTTCTAATTCTCTTGCACGTAGTTCAGTAACCAGACGTGCGATTGTGAGTTTTGTCTGTTTGATCTTCTGAGGATTGTCGAGTGGAGTGATTGCATGATTAAGCCTCATGCGTACAAGCATCGTCCTCTCGGTGTCGATACGCTCAATAAGATCGGGTTTACTTAATTCCCTTATTTCTGATGTTTTCATCTTAATTGAATTTTTTACTCTGTATAATCACGTCTTATAACAAATTTGGTAGATATTGGCAGTTTCTGTGCTCCAAGACGGAGCGCTTCCTTTGCCACCTCAAACGAAACTCCTTCAGCTTCGAGCAATATCCTTCCGGGGGTTACCGGAACAACGAATCCTTCGGGGGCACCTTTTCCTTTACCCATACGTACTTCAGCCGGCTTTTTGGTTATGGGCTTATCGGGGAATACCCTTATCCATAGCTGTCCTTCACGTTTCATATGACGTGTAACTGCCTGACGGGCTGCTTCTATCTGTCTTCCGGTTATCCAGGACTGCTCCAAAGCCTTTATGCCAAATGATCCGAATGCGAGCTGATTGCCTCTTTGTGCATTTCCTTTCATTTTACCTTTCTGGGCTCTCCTGAATTTGGACCTTTTTGGTTGTAACATTTATCTGAAATTTAAAAGTTATTTACCATAAACTGTTTACTTCTTAGCTTTCCTCTTAAGGTTTTTAACTTTGGCATTCCTTGCACCGATATTGGGGCTCAGGTCCCTCTTGCCAAAAACCTCACCATTGCATATCCATACCTTAATTCCGATAAGTCCCACCTTAGTATGTGCCTCAGCCAGAGCATAATCGATATCGGCACGGAATGTATGAAGGGGGATCCTTCCTTCCTTATATGTTTCGGTCCTTGCCATTTCAGCGCCTCCAAGACGGCCCGAGATAAGTACTTTTATTCCTTCAGCGCCCATGCGTATCGTGGAAGCAATGGCCATCTTGATAGCACGTCGGTATGATATCTTGCCTTCAACCTGCCTGGCTACATTATTACTTACGATATTTGCATCAAGCTCGGGACGTTTTACTTCAAAGATATTGATCTGAACTTCCTTCTTTGTAATCTTCTTAAGCTCCTCCTTGAGTTTATCGACTTCCTGGCCTCCTTTCCCGATAATGATTCCCGGACGTGCAGTATTGACAGTTACCGTTATAAGCTTTAGTGTTCTCTCAATCACAATTTTCGAGATACTTGCCTTTGCAAGCCTGGCATTCAGGTATTCCCTGATTTTTGTGTCTTCCACCAGTTTGCCGGAAAAGTCTTTCCCTCCGTACCAGTTGGAATCCCAACCTTTGATTATACCTAATCTGTTACCAATCGGATTTACTTTTTGTCCCATATTTTAGTTTGATGTATTTTCAGTTTCCTTTTGCATACTGTCAAGCACAAGTGTTACATGGTTTGATCTTTTTCTCAACCTGTAAGCCCTTCCCTGCGGAGCTGTCTGAAGTCTTTTCATGGTGCGTCCGCCGTCTACATGGACTGTTTTAATATAGAGGTTGCTCTCTTCAACCCTGATGCCTTCGTTCTTTGACTGCCAGTTGGCGATGGCGGAAAGAAGCAGTTTCTCAACTCTGCGTGATGCCTCCTGTGGGCTGTACCTGAGGATATCAAGCGCCTTATTCACTTCTTTTCCGCTGATCAGATCCGTAACCAGTCTCATCTTCCGAGGTGAGGTAGGGCAATTTCTGAGTATGGCCTGGTATCTTGATTTGGCTGCTTCTTTCTTTTGTTCAGCTGTATTTCTTTTTCTTGCACCCATTTTTAAAATCTTTTACTTTGTTAACCCAACAGATTATTTATTCCCGGAGTGACCTCTGAACGTACGTGTTGGTGCGAATTCGCCAAGTTTATGTCCTACCATGTTTTCGGTAATATATACCGGGATGAATTTGTTCCCGTTATGAACTGCCACAGTATGTCCGACAAAGTCAGGTGATATAACCGATCTTCTCGACCAGGTCTTGATCACTGATTTCTTCACGCCCTCGTTCATGACAAGAATTCTCTTCTCAAGCTTATAATCAATGAATGGGCCTTTTTTTATCGATCTGCTCATATTATATCAGTTATTTTTTCCTTCTCTCTAAAATATGTTTTGCCGAATATTTCTTCTTGTCTCTGGTTTTGAAACCTTTTGCAGGAATACCTCTTCGCGACCTCGGGTGTCCGCCGGAAGCCCTGCCTTCACCTCCACCCATGGGGTGATCAACCGGGTTCATTGCAACACCTCTCACTCTCGGGCGCCTTCCCTGCCAGCGTGAGCGGCCTGCTTTTCCTGACTTCTCAAGGTTATGGTCAGGATTTGAAACTGATCCTATAGTGGCACGGCATGTGGTAAGTACTATTCTTGTTTCACCCGAAGGAAGCTTTATTGTTGCATATTTACCTTCACGGGCTGAGAGCTGTGCATAAGTACCTGCACTGCGGGCCAGAGCTGCACCCTTGCCAGGTTTCAGTTCTAAATTATGAACTATTGTTCCCAAAGGTATATCATTGAGGAACATTGTGTTACCTACTTCAGGGGTTGCATCCTTTCCTGAAACTATCTTTTGTCCAACCTGAAGTCCAGCCGGTGCAACTATATATCTCTTTTCCCCATCCTCATAAACAACAAGTGCGATCCTTGATGATCTGTTTGGATCGTACTCGATTGTTTTAACAGTTGCAGGCATGCCATCTTTATCCCTGAGAAAATCGATAACTCTGTACATCCTTTTATGGCCGCCGCCGATGTACCTCATAGTTCTCTTACCGTTAACATTCCTTCCTCCTGATTTACTCAGCGGCCGAAGGAGGGATTTCTCCGGCATAGTGCTTGTGATAGTGTCAAAAGCACTGATGATCTTGTTCCTCTGACCTGGTGTAACAGGTTTTAACTTTCTGACTGCCATAATTGTTATTAGATATTGCTGTAGAAATCAATTTTGTTGCCTTCAGCAAGGGTGACCACTGCCTTTTTCGTCGCAGCAGTTTTACCTATAAGAAGACCTGATTTGGTATTCCGGGATTTGATCTTCCCGCCATACCGCATCGTGTTTACCGAAGCTACCGTAACACTGTACAGCTCCTCAACGGCTTTCTTAATCTGTAACTTGTTTGCATTTTTAGCAACGAGAAAACCATAGCGGTTATACTTATCGCCCTGGCTTGTCATCTTTTCTGTTACAATCGGTTTAAGCAGAATATTCATCACTTAGATTTTACTGGTTTCAAAAGTTGCCTGCAAAACGTCAACTGCACTCTCCACGAGCACCAGAGTTGAGGCTTTCATTATATCATATGTATTTAATCTACTGGCAGTTACAACTTCAACCCCTTGTACATTTCGGGATGACAAATATATGTTTTTATTTTGTTCCGGTAAAACAAAAAGTGATTTTTTGTTTGTCAGATTGAGGTTATCCCCCATTTTGACCATTTCCTTTGTTTTCGGAGCTTCGAAAGAAAAGTCTTCCAGAACAACAATATTGTTTGAAGAAGCCTTATAAGAGAGGGCTGATTTTCTTGCCAGCTGTTTGACCTTTTTATTGAGTTTGAAGCCGTAATATTTTGGCAGCGGTCCAAATACACGTCCACCTCCCCTGAACAGAGGGTTTTTGATACTGCCTGCACGAGCTGTACCTGTTCCTTTCTGCCTTTTGATCTTCCTTGTGCTGCCGGCGACTTCGCCACGTGCTTTGGCTTTATGTGTCCCCTGACGCTGATTTGCCATGAATTGTTTTGTATCAAGGTATATGGCATGGTCGTTAGGCTCAATACCGAAAATAGAATCGTTAAGTGTAACTTTTCTTCCGGTTTCCTTACCGTTAATATTAAGAACAGCTAATTCCATCATTTTGTAATTATTACGTAACCACCTTTAGGACCGGGAACTGATCCTTTTACTATAAGTATATTCTCTTCTGCCATAAGTTTCATGATGCGCATGCTTATCGACATTACCTTTTTATTGCCCATTTGTCCGGCCATTCTCATGCCCGGAAATACTCTTGAAGGGAAAGAGGATGCACCCACAGAACCCGGTGCCCTGCCCCTGTTATGCTGGCCATGTGTTGTTCCGCCAACACCGCCGAAATTATGACGTCTGACCACTCCCTGGAATCCTTTACCCTTTGACCAACCTCTTACATCGACCCAGTTGTCGGGCCCGAACAAAGCTGCCGTGAGCACTTCACCTTCCTTAACCTGCCCCTCAGCAAAGCCTTTAAACTCAATAAGTTTCCTTTTTGGAGTCGTATTTACTTTCTTAAGATGGCCAAGTTCAGCCCTTGTTGTATTTTTTTCCTTCTTTTCGTCGAAGCCGAGCTGTACAGCAAAGTAGCCGTCTTTATCCTTTGTCTTGATTTGTGTCACAACACACGGGCCGGCCTGCAGAACTGTACAAGGAACATTCTTCCCGTTCTCATCAAAAAGGGAAGTCATTCCGACTTTTTTTCCAATTAATCCCTGCATCTCATTTATACTTTACTGGTTTCACACTTTAATTTCCACTTCAACACCGCTTGGAAGCTCCAGTTTCATGAGAGCATCGATTGTTTTCGGTGTGGAGCTGTAAATATCCAGCAATCTCTTATAAGAAGAAAGCTGGAATTGCTCCCTCGCCTTTTTGTTTACAAACGGTGACCGGAGAACTGTATAAATCTTTTTATGAGTGGGAAGCGGAATTGGTCCGCTGACCACAGCACCGGTGGACTTAACGGTTTTTACGATCTTCTCGGCTGATTTATCTACCAGGTTATGATCGTAAGATTTCAGTTTAATACGAATTTTCTGACTCATCTTAAAATATTTTTCCTTTCGTAACTTCAATAATTCTGTTTGATATTTCTGCAGGCACCTCTTCATAGTGGGAGAACTCCATTGTTGAAGTTGCTCTTCCTGAGGTAAGGGTCCGGAGTACTGTAACATAGCCGAATTTTTCTGCCAGAGGTACTTTAGCCCTGACAACCCTTGAACCTGCTTTCGATTCCATACCTTCCACCTTGCCCCTTCGCCTGTTGAAGTCGCTGATGACATCCCCCACATATTCTTCAGGAGTAACTACTTCCGTAGACATAATGGGCTCAAGGATAACAGGATTACATTTTCCTGCGAACCTCCTGAATGCCTGTTTTGCAGCAATTTCAAATGAAAGAGAATCCGAGTCAACCGGATGGTATGAACCGTCTTTGAGTACAACCTTAAGGCTATCGAGGGGAAATCCTGCAAGAGGTCCGTTTACCATTGCTTCACGGAAACCTTTTTCCACTGACGGGATATATTCTTTAGGTATATTCCCTCCCCTGATCTCGTTAAAGAACTGAAGGCCTCTTATTCCATCATCTGCAGGCATAAGTTCAACGGTAATATCCGCAAACTTGCCTCTGCCACCGGTCTGTTTTTTAAATACTTCGCGGAACTCTGCAGTTGATGTTATAGCTTCTTTGTATGCAACCTGAGGCGGTCCCTGGTTACATTCAACATTAAATTCCCTTTTTAAACGGTCAATCAGGATTTCGAGATGAAGCTCTCCCATCCCGCTGATGATAGTCTGACCGCTGTCAGGATCGATCCTGACCTGGAAAGTGGGATCTTCCTCAGAAAGTTTAGCAAGCGCAAGCGAGAGCTTGTCAACATCAGCCTGGGTCTTAGGTTCGATGGCAACACCTATAACCGGTTCGGGGAAATCCATTGATTCAAGCAAAATAGGTTTATGTATTGCACACAGGGTATCACCGGTCTTGAGATCTTTGAAACCGACTCCTGCCCCGATGTCACCGGCGGAAATGCTCTCTTTCGGGTTTTGCTTGTTGGCATGCATCTGAAACAGGCGGTTAATCCTTTCACGCTTACCTGTGCGAACATTCAGTACTGTATCGCCGGAATGAAGTATTCCCGAATATATACGAAAAAACACAAGACGTCCAACGAAGGGATCTGTTGCAATTTTAAATGCGAGAGCCGCAAATGGTGCTTCATCATCGGGCTCACGTGTTATAACACTGTCATTTCTAGGATCAACCCCGGTTATAGCTCCAATATCAATCGGAGATGGCAGAAATGAAACCACTGCATCGAGAAGACTCTGAATACCTTTGTTTTTAAATGCGGCACCGCAAAGAACGGGAACGACACTT
>Ga0105101_10000026_pt1 | contig 51237 bp, 55 predicted proteins | sample PPLLak21cMay2015_2_FD_87037 | JGI IMG/M metagenome (GOLD analysis project Ga0105101, IMG submission 87037) | Freshwater sediment microbial communities from Prairie Pothole Lake near Jamestown, North Dakota, USA - PPLs Lake P8 Core (1) Depth... | ecosystem: Environmental > Aquatic > Freshwater >... | reverse complement strand
TAACTATTGCATGAATAATGATTCTTACAAAGATTTTCATGATTATTCTTGTGTTTTAGGGGAGTGTAAAGAGAAAATAGTGAAGAGTTCTACTGATTGTGGAGAGAGCTCTTGCGGAAGCTGGCAGTTCTATTGTGAGGGCAAGAGTGTTTATAAAAAAAGAACTTGCTATGACAAAGGATGCCTTTTAGGGGCGTGTTATTCTAATTCCCGCGAAGAGAAGCAAAAAGTAGAAGAGTGTACTTATGATTGCTCCAATGGAGAGTGTGTTGGAGAATGTAGCGAGGATTCTGATTGTGGGACAGATTATTATGGAGATAACTATTGTAAGAATGATGATGTATGGAATGATTTTCATGATTTTGAGTGTTTAGTTGGAGATTGTAATGAAGATATAATACCTACTTTCCACCTTGATTGTGGTGAGAATTCAACAGGGGGGTGGGAATATTATTGTGAAGGAAAATCAGTATACAGGAACAGAGAGGCGACAAGAAGAGGATGCGAAGATGGAGAATGCTTTAGCATAACTTCTGGGGAAAATGAGTTTGTAGAAGAGTGTGAAGAAAGCTGTATTTCAGGAAAATGCGAAGAAATAGAATGCTATAATAAGAGTGATTGCGGGACAGATGGTTGGATGGGAAAAGACCAATGCGTATGCACTACTAATTTATGGGACTTCTGGAAAGAATATACCTGTAAGAATCCTGGAACAGCCAGCAGCGAGTGCAGCAGCCAAGAGAGCTTTAAATTAAAGCAGGCATGTGGAAATGATTCATGTGATGCATGGCAGAAATATTGTATAGGAAAAGAAGTCTGGAAAAATCAAACTTGCTACGATAAAGGGTGTGCAAATGCAACATGCTTTAGCAAAACATCTGTTAATAAGATCTTTGTTGAGACATGCACTCATGGATGTGTTGATGGAACATGCACAGATGAATGCTCTAAGGATTCAGATTGCCCTGCTGATTATTATGGAGATAACTATTGCATGAATAATGATTCTTACAAAGATTTTCATGATTATTCTTGTGTTTTAGGGGAGTGCAAGGAAAAAATAGTGAAGAGTTCTACTGATTGCGGAGAAAGCGAGTATGGGGAATGGAATTATGTCTGTGAAGGAAAAAGCGTTTATAAAAATAGACAAGGAACAGAAAGAGGATGCGAGCTAGGAAAATGCTTTAGCAAGGCTATAGGGCAGTCTTTCTTTGTTTCAGAATGCGAATATGGATGTGAAAATGGAGAGTGTGTTGGAGAATGTAGCGAGGATTCTGATTGTGGGACAGATTATTATGGAGATAACTATTGTAAGAATGATGATGTATGGAACGATTTTCATGATTTTGAGTGTTTAGTTGGAGATTGTAATGAAGATATAATACCTACTTTCCACCTTGATTGTGGTGAGAATTCAACAGGAGGGTGGGAGTACTATTGTGAAGGAAAAGATATAAGAAAGAAAAGAACCAACTATGAGAGAGGATGTACAAATGGAGAGTGTTATTTAACTGGAAACAACGAAGATAAATTCGTTGAAACCTGCAAATATGAATGTTCCAATGGAGAGTGTGCTGGAGAATGCAGCGAGGATTCTGATTGTGGGACAGATTATTATGGAGATAACTATTGCAAGAATGATGATGTATGGAACGATTTTCATGATTTTGAGTGTTTAGTTGGAGAGTGTAATGAGAATATAACTGCGATTTTACATTTAGATTGCGGTTCAGACTCATGTGATGCATGGCAGAAATACTGCATTGGAAAAGAAGTCTGGAAAAACCAAACTTGCTATGATAAAGGATGCTTAAATGGAGAGTGCTTTAGCAAAACATCTGTTAATAAAGCATTTGTTGAGACATGCACTCATGGTTGTGTTGATGGAACATGCACAGATGAATGTTCCAAGGATTCAGACTGTCCTGCTGATTATTATGGAGATAACTATTGCATGAATAATGATTCTTACAAAGATTTTCATGATTATTCTTGTGTTTTAGGAGAGTGCAAGGAAAAAATAGTGAAGAGTTCTACTGATTGCGGAGAAAGCAGTTGTGGAGAATGGAGCTATTATTGCAAATGCAACGAACTATGGAGAGAAAGAAGCTGCGAGGTTAAGGGATGTGAAAATAAAGTGTGCTATTCTGATACTCGCCAAGATGAAGAGCTTGCTGAAAAATGCAAATTCATGTGCTATAATGGAAAATGCATGGACTTCCATTGTGAAAATAACTTTACCTGCCCTGACTGGAATTTTAGCTGCGACTTTGGCGATTTTGGCTGTAATATGGGGTACTATGATTTCTTCAATATGAGTTTTGGAGACTTTGATTTTGGTTCTGACTGCTAGAAACTAATATAAAGGATAATTTTTTAAACCTAAAAAACCTGGATATTTATGCAAAAAAAGGGTGTAGAAGGCAAAATTCAGCCAATAAAGAAATCTAATAGTAATTTAATATTGGCTATAATTATAATTGCATTAATTCTTCTTGTCTTATTTGTTATTGCATATGTTGCTTATTATTATTTTAGCAAGCAAGTACCTCCGATTGAGGCTCAACCCAACCAAACAAATGTTAATGACACAACTCCAATTAATGATTCTACAAGAGATACATTAAAACCCAAAACGCAATTCTGTGGAAATGGAAGCTGCGATAAAGGAGAAAACTATACCAACTGCCCTAAAGACTGTAAGAAACCTGGCGGAGGAGGCGGTGATAGTGGACCAAGCAATCCCCTACCATCATGCACAACTGGCGCTTGGACAGACACAACAGAATACAGATGCTCTGCATCTGGAGAAAGAGAGAGAAAACAAACAAGAACAATATGCCCTGCTGGAACAGAAGAGCAATGGATTGCTGCTCCTTGCCAAAACGGTTATGTTTGCAATTCAACTGGGCAATGTATTGAATTAGCCTCGTGCGTTCCTTATAAAAATTGTTCTTATTATCATAATCAAGGACAATGTGGAATTGATCTTAATGATGGGTGCACAAATTCATTATATTGTTTAAACTGTCCAGATGATGGAAAATGTGTTGGAGGGACTTGTGTTTATCCGGAACCATGTACTTCAAATGCTGACTGCGTTCTTAGTTTTCCAGCTCCATGCACAAATTACTTATGCAATCTATCTGCTCAGAAATGTTACTTTGATTTTAATTCTTCAGATGACATTTGCAGGCCCGCAGCATCAGAATGCGACCAAGAAGACTATTGCTTCTTGGGGGAATGCGATTTGGATAGAAAAAAAGCTGATGAAACTCCATGCTCTTTAGGAACTTGCCAAAATGGTCAGTGCGTTGAATCAATAACCTGCCTTGAATTAACACAACCAAATTCAGTTAATTATTTAACTAAAAATGAGGGATGTGTAAGAATAATGGCAGAGAACGTTACATTAGACTGTGCCAACTATAAAATTACTAATAATCAGATGTATGTGGGTATTTATTCCAACTATAGCAATACTACGATACTCAATTGCAACATAAACAGAACTTCTTTGGGAATATATTTTGAAAATAGTGATAAAGGGCTAATAAGCAATGTCAATTTAACTGAAAATTCAGAGGCTATAAATAGGGATAACGATGAATTCGCCGTTGATGAATTTTGGTCTACAGATGCAAGCGGTATTTACATGTTATTTAGTGACTTGAATAAATTAGAAAATTTAATAATTTACGATGAAAAAGGCGATGCTATTGATTTGACTGGGGCTTATAATAATACTCTTAATAATATTAATATTCTTGATGGCTCTACCGGAGTACACATTGACCAATCCTGGTTTAATATTTTAGAGAATATAAATTCCTCCAATAATAACAATTATGGAATTGAATTCAAATATCCTTGCTTAAATTGGGTTAGAAAAAGCGAATTCTGCAATAACCAGAACGATGTCTTTTGCTTTACAGACCAGTCAGAATTTTCAAACAACACCTGCACAGGCTCCTGCGGGAGCATGGCTTGCACATATTCTTGTCCAGAAAACAAGGTTATACCAATTAGCGGATGCGGGGATTTAGATGTTGAAGGAGGTAATTACTTACTGACACGGGATATAATAACTACTAGCTGGAATTGTTTTAGGATCAATAGTGATAATATAACATTAGACTGTGCCGGGAAGAGCATTATTGGCCCAGGAGAAAATGGAGACAATATGGCAGATGCAGGAATTTTTTCTTCTATTCAGCAAGGGCTTGTTGTTAAGAACTGCAATGTAAGCAATTTTGAGTACGGGATATTTTTTGGCGGCATTAATAAAAGCAAGATTGAAAATAGTGTTTTAAATGATAATGAAAAAGGAGGCTTATTAATTGTCTTTTCGCATTGGACTTCAGTTAATGGTCTTGAGTCAAAATATAATGGAAAAGACCCTGATGGCCATGGAATCAGGTTGCAGTATGACAGTAATATAACTCTTGAAAATATTGATTCTAGTTATAATCTTGGAAATGGCATTGATATCTGGAACAGCCCGTATAATAAAGTCATAAACTTTAATATTATACATAATAGGTGGGGGGTTGAAATAGATACCTTCACTGCAGAAGATTTCGGAGGAAATGATGTTTTTGAGGGGGGGAATATTACTAATAATAAGAATGATGGATTTAGTCTAGATGTTCCAAATGTAACTATAAAAAATTCTTATATATTTGATAATGGTGGGGATGGGCTATATTCTAACAATGGAAGTAATACATTTACTAATTTGTTTTTGAATAACAACTCGGATGATGGAATTTATTTAGTGGAAGGCAATAATACTTTAATTAATATCCTTGTGAATAATACAGTTGGAGAATTCGGAGGCTTTGGAATTGTAATTACTGGACCTGATAATTTTTTAAAAAATGTTACTTCAACCCATAGTAAGTGGGATGGCTTTTATTTATTAAATGTTAACGACAGTGTTTTTGATGAGCTTTTCACTGGAGGAAATGGCGGTGACGGCTTTGATGTTTATTATACTAATTTTATTAATTTAAGTCATTCCAAATTTTGCGGAGATAGTCATAGCATTTTTTGTGATATTGACAGAATTGAATTTTTCAATAATACCTGTGATGGACATTGTGCTGGCAGAGCTTGTACAAATCCATGTCCTCAACAAAGTTTAATTCAGTTATCAAGCAATACTGAAAAATGCAGCGATGATCCAGTATGTATTAAGGAAGGATATATGTGTGATGATAATAGGATTATGTATAAATGCATCAAAAATAAAGATAACTGCTTAGAAAAAAAAGAAATTGGGCAATGTAGTGAAGAAAAGTATTTTAATGTAAATGGAGAATATGCCCCCAACATAGTTAAAAAAACCCCACAAACTGAAATAATAGAAATCCCTACATCTTCTTGGATTGATAGACTTGTTAGTTTTTTAAAAGCTCTTTTTGGATTGTGATTTTTATAAACCATATTTTCTCTTGCAACAATCTTTAAATATGACGTATGATGTAACTTTTAAGTGATATATATGAAAAAGATGAAGACGAAAAAGACTTGGGTAACATTATTTGGCGCACTTGCGTTTTTGCTTATGTTAACGAATGTTCTCGCGATAACTGGAAGCATTGGAAATGCCAGGATGATTATTCAAGCCACTACAGGAGAAGAAATTGAAAAATATATTCTAGTAAAAAATGTTAACGATGTTCCAGTTAGTATAAATATAAGTGTTTCAGGGGAACTTGCAGACAATGTTGACTTAAAAGACAAACAATTTAAGCTTAATGCAGGAGAAGAGAAAAAAGCATATTTCACAATTAAAGCCTTGGAGCAAGGAACAACTGAGACACAAATAAATGTCGCTTTTACACCTGAAGAGGGGCGCGGAGTTGGATTAAGTTCTACGGTTATTGTAGTAGCAAAAGGAGAAGAAATTGAGGATACAGGCAAAAGCACAGCCGGAGGAATTTTGAACTGGCTGACTGGGGGAAAGAATTCAACCAGCACTGGAAACAATGAATCTGGGATAACGGGCGCTTTTGTGACCCCTACTTCTATCGGGTTGATATCCACTGCAGTCATACTCGTTATTTTTATTATATTGTTAGCAGTTTATTCTCAAAAAGTAAAAAAGAAAAAAGGAAGGGAAACTAAACCAAAAAAGAAAAGTGAAACAGATTGAAGAAGAAAATACTTTTTTTTGGCTTTATAGTACTCCTATCATTTAGCTTTCTTAATGCAGCCTCAGCTGCAGACATAGCTTATATCGTGAGAGATACTTCTAAGCCACAGGCCAATGTTATTTCTGCAATAGGCGAGCTAGAATATAGTTATGATTTAATTGATGATTCTAAGATACCTTCTACAAATTTCTCAAAATATAAGATGATTTTAGTGTGGGACGAGTCGCTCGATAATTACGACAAGATACCTGTAACAAAGAAAAAATCGCTTATAGCCAGTACTTATTATCTAAAAACCTGGAAAATAGCAGAATACGCAGGCAGCCAGACCTCTACGGGATATGTGAAAGCAAGGGTATACAAGAATAACAGCATAACCGAAGGCATTCCACCTCTTTTTGAAACCTACAATCAGAAAGAGGTGGTACTGAATTTTCTCTCTTATGCTCCAAAACGAGCTCCCGGCTTACAGAGGGTGGTTATTACTGACAATTATTACGAGTATCCTGTAATCGGGATAATAAATCCTGGAGGAGAGCTGTATGAAGGGGGAACTGCCAGTGAAAGGACAGCTTTCTTTGGGATAACCCAGGCAAACTACTGGAGTTCTGTAAGCAAAGAATTATTTAAGAATACATTACAATGGGTTATAAGAGGAGAAGATGAAGACAAAGATGGATTTTATTTTGACGATGACTGCAATGATAATAATGCAAGCATATATCCTGGTGCAGAAGAAATACCCTACAACGGAGTAGATGAGGATTGTGATGGAGAAGATTTGGAAGATGTGGACGGGGATGGGTATAAAGCAGAGATTGCTGGAGGAAACGATTGCAACGATGAAGATGAAACAATAAATCCTGGCGCAAGCAGCGTTTATGATAACTGTAGGAACGATGCCCCTATGATTGAGACTATTGAAAAAATAATAGTAGAAGAAAGTGAAGATGTAGTTATCCAAGTTGAGGCAGAAGATCCAGAAGTAGATGATATTAATTACAGCATAAATGACTCCAGATTTGCACAAGATGAAAATATCTTTAGCTGGATTACAGACTACGATGATGAAGGCACTTATTTTTTTACTGTAACAGCATCTGACGGTAATTTAAGCAGCGAGATAGAAGTTGAAGTTGAGGTAAGAAACAAAAACCAGAAACCTGTCTGTGAAGTTGTTCCTGACTTAGAATGGAAGGAAGATGAAACTGCTTCGCTTAACTTAAGCGAATACTGTAAAGACCTTGATGGGGATGCTTTAGAGTATTACGTTTATAACACCTCTTCATCATCAGATATAAGCTTAGACGGCCTTGAAGATGGGATTGCTTTATTCTCTTCTAAACAAGACTGGTATGGAGAAGACTGGATTGTTTTTTCTGCTTCAGATGGCAAAGAGAAAGCTATAACCAACGAGATAATATTGAAAGTTAATGGAGTTAATGATAAGCCTGAATTTACAGGCAAAATAGAAGATATAACCTGGAACGAAGATAATAATCTTACCAACTATATTAATCTAGAGGATTATTTCAGCGATGTTGATAGCGAACTTGTTTATAGTGTGGAAGGAAATCATCATATTACTATCCCAATAAACAATGGAAAAGCCAGCTTTATTCCTGAAAAAGACTGGTATGGAGAAGAAACCGCTGTGTTTTCAGCAAGCGATGGAGAATTTTCTGCATATTCCAATGCGATACTTCTTAAAGTTTTGGACATGAACGAACCTCCTGAATTTCTTGAGCTTAACTGCAGCCGAGAAATAACCGAGGATATTGAAGAAAAATGTAACATTGCGGCAGAAGATATAGAAGGAGATGATTTTACATTCAGCGTAAGCAAAGAAAACAATTTGAACTGCGAGTTTAATGGAAATGAGCTTACTTATGCTTCTTATCCTGATTACTATGGTCCAGCTTCATGCACATTAAAAGTAAACGATGCTTACGGATATAACGAGTATTTGTTTGAAGTAAATATAACCGGAGTAAATGATGCTCCAAGAATTACTCCTTCTCCTTCTGGTAAAAATGTCCTTATATTGGAAGGGAAAACAAGAGAGTTTGGCGTAGAAGTCTTGGATGTTGATGGGGATTCTGTTGAAACAGAATGGAGATTAGATGGGGAGAAAAAATCCAGCGGAACCAGCTACCTATTTAACAAAAGTGTTGGGACTTATAACCTTACAATAATAGCGACAGACGGCAAAGAACAGGCAAGTTACGAATGGACAGTGAGGGTAGGAAGCCTAAATGAATTCACATGCAGCGAAGTTGCTGGGAACATATGCAAAGAAAATGAAATGTGCTATGTTGATGATATTTTGGGGGTTAAGGATACAGGAAGTTGCTGCGCTTCCAAATGCACTCCTAAATTTGAGGACATAGAAAGATGCATTAAAACTAACAGCAGTATTATCATAAAAATAAAAGACCCTGATAATGGGGAAAAATTCAACATAGGAGATACTATCACAGTTGATTTAAAAATAGAAAACAGCTTAGAAGATGGCGATTTTGATGTTTCTGCATATCTTTACGATTTAACAGAAGATACTATCATAGATGAAGACGATGAAAAGATACAATTAGATAAAGGAGAGGCAGAAGAGCTAGAATTCAGCCTTACTGCAGAAGAGGATTCTGCAGGAAACGAGTATGCTGTTTTTGTCAAGGTGGAAAACGACTACTGCAATGAGCAGTTTGTCAGGATAAGCATCGAAAGAGAGAAAAATAGCATTGTTATAAAAGATATTAAGTCAGATGGGGACTTTTCTTGCGGAGGGCAAATTGATTTTTCTGTCAAAGTAAAGAACATGGGCAGCAGCAGTCAGGATGTTAAAATAAGGGTAGAAAACTCCGAGCTTGGGATTAAGGAAGAAAGCGAAGAATTTAAATTAGATGAGTATGACAAAAAGAATGATGAAGCAACTAAGAGCTTTAATATAAAAATACCTGAAAATGCCAGTGGCAGTTACAAGCTTTTAACAAGAATCGCATTCAGCGGAGAAGAGAGGCAAAACGAGCAGGAGATTTCTATAGAATGCGAACAACCTACCAGCCAGGAAACCAACCCTATAGAAAGGATATCGCTCGGAAAGAAACTTCCTGCAGAAGCTGAGAAAGAAGAAACAGAGAAAAGTAAAGGAAAAGGGATTATTCTAGCAGCTACGCTATTAACAACAGTTATCGTTGTCCTTCTCATCATTTACCTTATTTATGTCCTTTTTACCAGGAAAAATTAAATCACCCCGAGTTCTTCTGCATCTTTAGTATATCCTGTATGGTCGAAATCGTAGTTAAAGAACTGAAGGAATTCTCTTAATATTTCCCTGTGAGCGTCCATGCACTTCAAAAGTATAAAGACATAATTGGTGAAACAGTAAGGACACAGAGTCGCTGTAGGCTTCCCGCATGCCACACAAACAGTGGACTCCCCGGCAATATTCTTTGTTGCAGTTACATAATCCTTTATTCTTTTCATAATCTTATTTTTCATAGGGTAAGAAGCGATGGAGGAAAGCCAGACCTCTATCTGCAATGTTAAACAGTCGGGACATATCGGATTAAAGACAGATTCGTGACAGTCCAAGCACTCATAAAATCGTTCAGCAGCCAAAAAATTTTTTTGTTTCATGAGAATAAATTGCAAGAGCCGACGGAAATCAGCGCTCACTGGGATTTAAATGTATAGGCACAAAAACATAAGGGTATAACTAGAAAAATCCTCGAACAAATAACACCTGTATTTTGCCTTACCATACTAGATATAATGCAATATTCCTTATATATTTTAAGTATATACTTGATTCACTATTGAGAAAAAAGAGAGTGACAGAAGAATTTATATAATAACTATGCTCTAAATATTTTATAAAAAGAGGGAGAATAATGAGAAAGATTCTAACGCTAATAATAATGTTTGCAGTTCTATTAGCCATTATAGCGGGTATTTTATCGTTCAAACCTGCTATATCTGGTAATGTCGTTTTGAATCACTCTGGAATAACGGTTTTAGTAAAGAATACAAGCAACATTGGAGGGGTAGAAGTTAAAATCGATAGAAGCGATGGCATAAAGTTAATTATTGAAAGCTTAGAGATTAAATCAGAAATGACGCTGGTGGAAAAAGACTATAAAATCTATGTTCAAACATCTAATGGAGAAAGAGAAATTAGAGTTATTCCTTCAGATGCAATAGCAAAAGCAAAGAAGATTGATAATGTTGAATCGATTAGTATTGAAGAATATAAAGGAATGCCTGTTTATTCTATTTACGGGACAAAAAAAGCGCTTCTTTTCTTTGTTATCCCATTAACTGCAGAAGTCAACCAAAAAATAAATCTTGAAGACGGGAAAATTGTACAAACTAAAAAGCCGTGGTGGAGTTTTTTAGCTTTAGGAGTTTAACTTAGTTTTTCTTGACAAACAATTGGCAGTGGCATTTACCTTGCAATTCAATTTCTCCCCTATGATAAACGCACGGGCAGACTATCTCTTTATCTTTTTCTTTGTTGCCTGTAACTAGTCTGCACGGGCAGTAAATGTTACCTTTCACTTCCTTATTCCTCAAAAGCCCTTTTATTATTGTGTCTACAATTTTCTCGTCGGGATTTAAGGCTATTCCTACCGAATCTGCATATTTTTTGCTTTTTTCCTTTAAATCTTGAATTTCTTTTGCTTCTGCCATTCTCGAGATATAGCTGTATTTAAATAGATGGCTTGTTTTTTAAATGTATGTCTGGCCTTGAAGAAGAGGTTGAAAAAGAGGGAATACATATTCATTCAGAAGAAAGTCATGACAATCCCCTCCTTTTTATGATAATTCCAGGATTAATTGCGTGCGTTGAAGAAACAACGCGTTATGCAGGATACATTCTGATTTTAGGAGCTGTTGGCCAGCCACTTATTGAAGCTACTGCAAGAGTATATCAAGCGATTAGAGGATACAGACAAAATTAGTACCTTATTTCAAGAAATATCCTGTTATTTCTTTTATTGTGTTGCCTGTCAAAAAGCCTTTAAAAAATTGATACACTTGCGATATTATAGATGAAGATTTTGAAGGCATCTCTTTTTCTGACTGCGCGGATGTTTCCCCCACTCCTCCTATCCCACCAATACCTCCTTGATATTCATAAGCCCCTGTATCCCACCCACCTCCTTGCGGCCTTGTTCTTCCTTCAATATCTTTTCTTATGTCTATGCCATATAAATCATAGAATTGCTGATAAACCTCATCTTCAATTCCCGTATCTATTGCAGGCGAACTAGACTGCAATTGAAAATTTCCATTTTCAGGGCCAATAAATAAAGGGTCTGCTGTTATGCAATTACTGCACTCTATATTGGACTCCATCGCATCCTGAAATAGATTATTGTTTACAACTGCATTGTTTGCATAATCAGTATATTCCAACCTTATATGAAATCCTCCGGTACCAACTAACTTTCCAAAAATATTATTTGTGATTGTAGCAGCATAACTTGAGGTTCCTGTTGAATCGACTCCTTGACTAATATTATACAGAGTATTTCCTATGAAATATATGTCTCTGCTGCTCCAGGTAGTTAACGATAATCCCACGTCGTGAATGACATTGCCGATAAAATAGATATCATCCCGAGCACTTCCGCCAACCTGGTTTGCTGTTCCTGCATTATACATTTCATTATATAAGTACCAGACCCTCTGCGGGCCTTCGGCAGTACCTCCATAATGTGAAACTGTAATCGTATTATCAAGTCCTGGAATGTCTAATTGATTATATCCATGCATTTTGTTCTGGGAAACAACAACATCAGCAACATTCTTCAAATCCACTGCATTTTCTCTGTCATCGTGCATCTCATTTCTTCCAATATATACATAGCTAATTGAGCCGTCTGGTGCTGAATGGCCTGACTGGAAAGAATCCCCTCCATTATGATGAACATGACTGTCTAGTACCCAGATGTAATGGCTGTTTGTGCTTACAGCTATACCCATGGCGTCATTTTCTTCTGAACAGTTATAACAGCCGAAGTAGGAAATTTCATTATTGTAGATGACGATATTATCTTTAATATGCCCGCCCACTTCCAGCCCATCAACACCAGTGGCTATGCCTGTTCCAGTCAGATTGCAATTGCGTATTGCCATGTGAGTTAAAGTTCCATTATAAGTATATCCACTTGGAATAATAATGGAAATGCCTGTTCCTTGTAAGATAAGGTTTTCAACAATGATATACTGGCCGTATATATACATCCGGTTGCCAAAAATTGGGGGCGTTATTGATGAACCGCGAAAAAATATCGGGTATTGTGCTGTTCCTGTTCCATAATGAAGGATTTTACCTCCTCCTGCAGTTTCATAATTATATACTCCCCCATGCACTTCAATCACAGCCCCTTCAGGAAGGCTTTTTGGTACTGTCAACCTTGGCTTTGCCATACTGCCATAAGGATTACTGGTATCAGTACAATTAGGACTATTCATATCAACATAATGAGTATAAAATCCTCCTTCTGAATTTTGAGTATAATTCAATGCAGGATTTCTGTTATCTGGATTATCATACATCCTGTAAGTTTCTTCTATTCCAAACTCCGGCTTGGGAATTCCTATTGGAGGAATCCATGAACATACATTATTATCGCATATAAATCCAGGACCTCTGGAAATGCAGTCTGAATCACTATCACACTCTCCTGTTATACACCTTCCTCTACTGCAGGCTTCCCCGCTTTCACACAGACTTCTGTTTATCCTATCCAGGCAACCATCAGCTCCTAAAGTGCAGTTATAAGGCATATTATCCTGGCAAAAGCTTCCAACACTAGAACATCCGGAATCATGTGTGCAATTAATCAATTCAACACAATTTCCAGTTGCATTGCAATACTGGCTTGCATTGCATGTCCCACAACTTCCTCCACATCCATCATCTCCACATTGCTTTCCTGTGCAATTGGAAATGCAATTAGCCAGGATATCTGAGGGATTATCTGAGGGATTGGTAGTATTCCTAGAAGCATTTATTGTCGTATTTGTTAAATCATCAGGAGTATTATTTATTGTTGGATTTATCAGAGAGGGGTTTTGATTCGTATTTGTTTCTGTTGCATTATTTTCATTTTTTTCTGCTGTTATATAATCATAAACCGCAAAGGAAAGAACAATTATAATTGCAAGAAAAAGCAGAAGTATTAGAATTATGATTAAAATTTTCCAAATACTCTTTTTTGCAGGAGCAGATTCTATAGCATAACTCTCTTTTTGCATAAGTCTATAAGAAAAATATGATTAATAAAACTAACTTTTCAAGAAATATCCTGTTATTTCTTTTATTGTATTTCCATTAATCAGGCTTCTAAACCAATTCGATATTGTTCCAATAATGCCCTCTGAACGAAGCTCTGTTTCTGATTGAATTGATGTGCCTCCAATTCCTGCTTGATATTCATACGGACCAATATCCCAACCAGCACCCTGCCCTCTGGAATTTCCTTCTAAATCTTTTGTGAAATCAATTTCATCAAAAAATGAGTCATCCAACCAGGAAGGCAGCTCGCTTGTTATATTTATACCTTTGTCTATTGCCAAGCTATTTTCTTTAAGGTAGTAAGGCCAGTCATTCACTTCGAAAATATCTGCAACAGTGTATGCTGGGCCGTAAACAGTTGTCCCATCTGCAACTATTTCGTTTGGTCCAAGTGTCCAGCCATATCTAGGCTCCTGGCTCCAAACCCGCGAGATATAGATGTTGTTGCTTCTGACATTGGAATATCCGCCGTCAATTATGTTGTTCCTTGAAATAGCAGAGCCAACACCACCCATAGCCAGGTTTGTTGTTGAAGGATCTAAGAAAAGATTATTGTAAATTGTTACATTCTGGCAATAGTTTCCTCCCCAGTCTCTTAGACCAGTTGCGAAAATATTATTATAAAAAGTTATATTATAACAGTTCTGCATTGTATAAAAATTTCCTTTTAGAAGGTTACCAACCACCAGTATATTCTTTGTAATAGCATAGGTTGTAATCCCGTTGCCATGAGTTGATGCTGCCCCAACAACATTTCCTTTAGCAATAACTTTATCACAGCCTGTCAGCTGGATAGAGGTTGATTGTGTCTTATCCAAATAATTATCCAAAACCTTTATTTTAGTTCCAGTAACGAAGATTCCAAAATTATACAGGTTATTTTTTACTGAATTATTCCTTACAATATTAGACTCCCCGCTCAGCAGCAATATCCCGCCATATCCTTTCAGATTTATTATATCATTATTCTCTATTATGACTCCTTTATTTTTCTGCCCGCAAATTCCACCTGTGCCAGTTGTTCCTTCTGGAGTACTGGTGGCAGGATGTATTCCTGTACTAAAACCACTTAAGTTGAATCCGCTTATTGTAACATAATTCCCAAGTTCGCTCTCAATCTTAATGCCACAGGTATAATAACTTGCCTCAATCTTGCCATTTAAATCAGCAACATCTTTAGGCCATAAATAAACTGTGTAATACCCGCCTACTGGCTCTGTGGTGAAATAATACTCTCCTGCTGAATCAAGGATTAAAGGATGATTAAAAAGCATATAGGCGTCATTATAAGAAAAACCATCAGAGGTCTGAGCAACATAATTATCAAGCTGCCTGTCAAAAACAACCAGGTGTTTTGATGCAATAAAATCTTTAACAGTATAATGCAAAACAAAGTTGTTTGCAGCATGGCTCCAGAACCTTATTTTCGCACCATTCCAGTAATCATCAGGCTGGTTCAAATCTGAGTCAACAAAATATTTCTGGTTTTCAAGCTCGAGGTTATTGAATACATCGCTATAAACTTCCCTGTTGACTTTAAATTCAGTGACTCCTGCTGAATTTACAGGGTTTCCAATCAGTGTATAAGTGCCATTGTTTGCGTTGCTTCCAGATTTCACTTTTATTATTATTTTCTCCCCTGTATTGTATAGGCTTGCGTAGAATCCACCAGAATCAGCTATTTTGAAACTCCCAACACCCGAAGCTCCTGCTACTAATCCAACAATAGGGTGCCCGAAATTATTTCCTTCATCTATCAAAGGTTCAAATTCCCCTGAATTTTCGATTTCAGGGTCTGTCTGGTCAGGCTTTTGGCTTGGCCGCAGAATTTTTTCATTCTCAAGCAAAACCCCTGGATAAAGATAACTTCTTGTCTGTGCATAGTAGATATTATTCCAGTTTGGATTACCAAGGCAGTCTGCCTGTGAGGAGCATTTTACCCATCCTGACAGAACATCAGAGCCCTTTATTATTGCACTTTCCCCAGGATATTCTATTATTGTTATCCTTTGGCTGGCTGTACCATTTGCATTTAATATTATGCCTTCCCTGTAAGTTCCTCCTCGTACAGCCAAAACATTTCCTGGCTGCAAAATATTTACTCCCTCTTGAATTGTATTATAAGCCTGCTTGTTTCCATTGCCGCATGTCCTGGTTGAAACATTATAATTTGAGCAATCAGAAGCAATTGAATTATCAATATAGTAAGTTGCCTCAAAATAAGCTGTTTGCCTGCATATTCCATTTTCACAGTATTCTGTTACAGAACATCCAGGCGGGCAAGTAGAGCTGCATCCGTCGCTTCCGCATTGCTTTCCTGAGCATTCTGGTATACATGTTCCCAAATATGTGCATTTTCCAGTTGCATTGCAAGTTTGAGTTGAATTGCAAGCTCCACAGCTCCCTTCACATCCGTTATCACCACACTCTTTTCCTGCACAATTGGGAGTGCAATCTCCATCTCCGCCCCTTTTATCATCTCCGCCTGCAGGATGTTCCCCTGTTATGTTTTCTTTATCTGCATCTTCTTTAATATCTACATCGGTGCTTTCATTTTTATCTGAAACAAGACTTTCTACTTCTTGCGTTTCATTACCCTCTGTTTGCACTGCAGGTTTTTTAAAATAATTATAAGCAAGATAAGAGAATAAGGAAGTAAGGACTATTACAATTAAAATTATAACTATAACAGTTATACTCTTTTTTTGCATTTTTTATAGTGATTAGATATAATTTAAAATTATCTTATTTCAAGAAATACCCTGTTATTTCTTTTATTGTATTTCCTGTTAAAAAGCCTTTAAAAAATTGGTATATTTGCGATATTATAGATGAAGATTTTGAAGGCATCTCTTTTTCTGACTGCGCAGAAGTTTCACTCATTCCTTCCTCACTCCCTCCCCCGCCCCCAGAATATTCATAAGCACCTATGTCTGGCTTGCTTCCAGAATAAGCTAGACTTATTCCTTGTCCATTATTCCATGTTAAGCTTCTATCTAAAGTTAAGGTATTTGTTGCGTAATTTATATCTACAATTCTTGCAGTAGTTGTCTGCCCGTCTAATTGTATTGAATCACCTTGCTCTCCACCTATTCCGAATCCATCATAAAAATACCTTGCATCTTCAATATTTATTGTTGTTCCACTTCCTGCTCCTGATGTTTTTGTTAAGAATGTACCTGCATTTATCATCGGGCTTGTTGATTGAAGGTGAAAATCATGACTGTTTGCATTAACAAACAAAGGATTTGCTTCTACGTTGCTCTTATATAAAGAAGGATAATTAGCCTGGGCTGTTGTAAGAGTTATCCTGTGATTATAAGAATCGTAGATTATGTCAGAGTCTCCAGGAGTGCTATTTATTATGTTATTATTCTCAAACAAGAAATTTGCCATGCCGCCATGGGTAATTTGAGAGCCGCTAGGATAATCATCTGCCCAATGGACGGGCCCAGGATAGTTTTTATATAAAATATTATTCTTGAAAATATTATCAAATAAATCGGGGCTTATTCTTCCAGTTTCAACTCCTCCTCCGGTATTATTATAGAAAACATTGTTATAAACTCTGTTAAATTTGTTGTACAATGCCTCTTCAGGACCATAGTGAGCCATTCCTAATGCAATCCCATTAGAATCATAAAATAGGTTGTTCCTTATTATTCCCTCTTGGCCTGCATACTGAATGTGATTAAAGGGGCCGTCACCATATCCTTCTTCGGGAGAAGTATAAGCAAAAGTATTGCTCTCTATTAGATTATGTTTGGAGGAATTTAAAATTGAAGTAGACTGGCAATAAATGTTGTAATGGTCCTCCATTGTTGGCTGCTCACAATCTAAAACTTCCATTGCTTTTTGGATTTCGTTGTAGAGATAATTGTTTCTTACAATATTATAGCTGCTGCATTTTAAAGTAAGCAGCACATGGCTTGCGTTATGAAAATTGTTGCCTTGGATAATATTGCTATTTGAATGTATTAGCCGGAAGTTATCAGCAGCCCCCTCGAATTTATTGTTTTCAAACCTGTTACTGCTGCTTTCAAATAAATTTAAGCCAATAATCCATCCAGAGTTTATTCCATCAAAGTTACAGTTTTTGAAAGTGTTATGGTGAGAACGGGTTATTCTTCCAAACCCTTCTACATTGCTAAAATTCAAGCCGTCAACTATTGTATAATTAATATATTCCAACCAGATTGGTCCATAGTATAAATTAGGGTCTCCTGGACATGAAGCTGCTCTTGCATCATAAGCTGTTCCACTTATAACAACTGCCTCATTGTTATAACCTTTATAGATTATTGGATTACTCTGTGTGCCTGAATTGGCTGGCTTGAACACTTCGTTGTAAGTTCCGCCTCTTATCATAACTGTATCTCCTGCACTTACATTAGACAGTGCAGAAGTTAAATTGTTGAAGGCAGTTTCACTTCCTCCGGCACAGCTTCTTGTTTCTGGATTATAAGCCGGACATTTGGTTGTTAAAATGTTATCAACAAAGATTATATGTACTTCAACACAGCTACCGCTCTCACAGACTTTTGGCGTTTCACATTTGCTTTGGTTAATTCTATCAAGACACCCATCCCCTCCTGCAGGATAATCGCAGGTGTAAGGCATGTTATTTATTACATCACAAAAGCTTCCACGGGAATTACATCCAGTATCGTTTGTGCATGGAATTTTGGAACAAGAAAAAGTTGAATTGCATTCGTAGCTGGCATTGCATGTTCCGCAACTTCCTTCACATCCATCTCCCCCACATTGTTTGTTTGTGCAGTTAGGAGTACATGAAGGACCACTTGGGCCGCCTGGTCCTGGCCCTGTTTGTTTTTTGCAGTCTTTAGGACAGTTGGTGTAATTTTCTTTTGAATCGCATTTGCCGTTTCCGCATAAATTAGACTTGGAAGTGTCGTTTATATTTGTGTCATTAACTGGGGTTGTGCCATTAACATTGGTTTGGTTGGGAGGCATTGTTACATCAGTTTCATTTGGCTCTATTTTACTTGTTAAATACTCGTAACCAAGATAAGCTAAAACAATAACGATTGCAAGCAAAAGTAAAGCAACAAGGATTATAAAAATAAATTTTGTATAATGCTTTTTTGCAGGAGCTGTTTCTATTGTTATCTCTTCTTCTTTTCTTTTTGGCTCTAAAGCTTCTACAACTTCGAAATCCACACTCTCTTTTTCCATGATTATACACAATAAAATGGCGTTAATAAAATTAACGCTTTAAAAAATATCCTGTTATTTCCTTTATTGTATTTCCCGTTAAAAATCCTTTAAACCATTTATATATCTGTGAAGAAAATGAGGATGATTTACTGGTTAGAGGTTTTTCTGTATAAACCATGCTCGCTACTTCTTCACCTACATTGACATTAAAGATTTCATTGCTTATGTTAAAGGTATATTCTCCATTTTCAAGAGGGGAGTTAAAAATAATATCAAAGCTTCCCCAAGATAAACTACCGTTATACTGGCCTGAAACCAAATAATAATCATTAATCAAAACGTTATTTTTTCTTACTTCAATTAAATTATTTAATGCAGGCAAAGAAAGACCAGAAAGTGAACCTGTCGCAAAAAAACTAATTCTTGACATCTCACTTACGATTGAACCATTAGAAGGCCAGCTTCCATACACTTTGTTAGTAGGCATTACGGCATCATTGACAATATATAAAGTCACAGAAAAGTTATTTGAAGCATGACCTACTGCATCCCTGCAATAAACAGTTATATCATATCTTCCTGGTAGAACATCATCAATACCGTCCCAGTCATCAATGAAATCAAATCTTTCTGCTAAAAGATTTCTCGTGAATCTTGTTCCAGTATATCCGTTCCAACCAGAATGATTTGGAATAGGGGCGCCTGTCATAGACAAAGGAATATTATTATATTTCACCCTTGCTCTTTCATACATCCTTCCAGAAGCTGGACCCGCCTCATTATCCTGGCATATGAAATAAATATATGCACCGTTATTTAGAAAATTAATAACAGAGCCATTTGCAACAGATGAGCCTAAAAGAACAGGATTCCCAGCAGGCATTATTGATAAATTAATGTTTTTCTTATCTGTAAACTGCCCATCTGAAACAATTACATCAAAACTATGATTGCCAACGTGTGTGTCATTTAATTTTCCTGAAGTAAGGAGAATCCTTCTTGATTCATTTATCCAATTTGCTCCTGCACTGTACTGGATTGCAGGATCATTCACTTTCAAAAAATTAGGTAAGCCATTAAAGCTATATTCTAATTTGTCATATCTATCTTCATCTTTTGCCTCAAACCACAAATATGAATAAGTAGACAAGGATTGCCCTACTTCTAAAAATGAATTTGGAGTATCGCTAACAACAAAACCCGATTCTGCCCCCCCTCCAAGATGTTGATATAATTTTGGGGGATGATTTATAGGATCTTCATTTAATATATAAGGACCAAACCATTCAAAATGATTATATTTAGTTCCATCGTAATATGCATTATAGAGCCTTAATGTTGCATTACTCTTTCTTATATTTACAACAGAAACTCTTGGTGGATGGCCCGTTTCAATTTCGTAAACCGCCCCATTTCCTCCATAAAGGTCATTATCCCAAACCAACGTATTATGATGAGCATGGCCGACAAAGTTTGCAGTTACATTGTATTTAGCAAGCAGGCTCCAGAATTTTTCCCTCATCTGTGGCTGTGTAGTATTTAGCCATGACTTATCAACCCAGTTTCCTGGACAATACAAACAATCTAAAGAATCGCCTGTATGCCTTCCTCCGGGAACAGGATGCGCACCTTCATGATAAAACATGAATTTAAAGGTGGCATCGGTATTCTTTAAATCATATTCCAGCCAATCCATCATATCCTGGCTCATGCAACTTACTGGTCCATAACCTGTCTGAAATCTATCTGTTATTCCAGTGGATCCGCATCCTACGCTGAGATTTAATAAAACATCATGATAATAGGCATTAAGCATGACAAAATGCGCATTTTTATAATCAAAGGAATAAGTTAAATTTCTATCTTCGTAACCATTGGAATAAGTGTCATAAGGCCCCTCTCTAAAATTTTTCATGCCAGGCAGAGATTTGGTAATAATAGGCCCTAATACCTCTGAAGTATAGTTCACAACCCCCATTACTTCTGCATCATGGTTACCAAGCCCCATGAACAAAGGCGTGAAAGAGCCAGCATTTGGATTTTTTTGCCATTCGGCTTTCACAGTATTGTAATCAGAAGCTCTGCTCCTTCCTAAATCAGGAATATAAAAAATAATTTCAGAGTCTGGATGTTGTGTATAAGCGTATCTTAATCCAGAAGCTGCCCCACCAACATTATCATCTCCAAGCCAAATAAATGAAAAAGCCTCATTTTCATTGAAACAATAGCCATCTGCGCAAGTTTCATTTGCGCTACAATCGCTTTTATTTATGCATTCAACGCAATTCCCATTATGGCACATTTTTCCACCAGAGCAGGGAGTCCTTTCTGGACTATAGCGGGCATAACAACTTTCAGAAGTCAGATTACACAATCCTGCTCTACATTCTCCATTTAAAGAAGTGCAATTGTTATCATGCGTGCAAACAGACTTGCAGCTCCCTTTGTCACAAACCTCTGTAGCAGCACATTCGCTTCTGTCAAGCCTTTCCAAGCATCCATTTGCCCCAAAAGAACAAGTGTAAGGTACTTTGCCCTGACAAAAACTCCCTTCAGAAAAGCATCTAGGGTCATCAGTGCAGTTAATTAATTGTGCGCAATTTCCAGTTGCATTGCAATACTGGGTTGAATTGCAACTTCCACAACTTCCTCCACATCCATCGCTACCGCACTGCTTTCCTGTACAATTGGAAGTGCAATTAGCTGGGATATCTGAAGGATTATCTGAGGGATTGGTAGTATTTCCAGAAGTATTTGTTACATTATTTGAAGTATTGTTTGTCAATGGAGGGGTAGGTGTAACAGGAAGATTTTGTGTATCATTTGTACCTGTTACGTTTGTTTCATTTCTGCCTGTTGTTATATAATCGTAAACGCTTAAAGAAACGACTAGAATGATTGCAAGGAGAAGCACAATTATAAGAATTATTATTAGAAATTTCCAAATACCTTTTTTTGCAGGAGCGGTTTCTATTGTTATCTCTTCTTTTTTTCTTTTTGGCTCTAAAGCTTCTATAACCTCGAATTCTACACTCTTTTTTTCCATTTTTAATAAATCTTTACATTCTTTCTAGAATCGCGATTCTATTATCAAGACTTGGATGGGTAGAAAGCCATGAATCCGCATGTTCTTTGGTGTGTTCAAATGGATCGGAGATAAATAGGGGAGCAACTGCCTTTGTTATTTTTTTGTGAGGTGTTAATGGATTGTCTTTTAATTTTTTCAGCGCTCTTATTAATCCAGTAGGGCTTCTTATAATTTTAACAGCAGTAGCATCTGCTGTATATTCTCTTTTCCTTGAAATTGCCAACTGGACTAAGTTGGCGAAAATAGGAGCAAGAATTGCAAGAACAATGCCAACTACTATGAGTATTAAAACAGCCCCGCCTCCTTTGCTGTCTCTCCTGCCCCCTCCATAAAACAAGCTTCTCAGGAAAATATGAGAGAGCATTGCAACCATGCCGACTAAAACAGCCGCAAGAGTCATATACCTTATATCATAATTTCCAATATGGCTCATCTCATGGCCCAGCACTCCTTCTAGCTCCTGCTTGTCTAATTTTTCCAAAGCAGCTGTTGTAACGCAGATTACTGCATGTTGGGGGTCTCTTCCAGAAGCAAATGCATTAATATCATCATCTTCCATTACATAAAGCTTAGGCTTAGGAATCCCAGCAGCTAAAGCCAAGCCTTCAACTGTATGGTGATACTGCCTATATTGCTCAAAACTCGCTTCTTTTCCTCCGACACTTGCAACAGCTATATTCGCTGAAGCATAATATCCTACAAGAACATAAATTAAAGTGAAAAGAACAGTAAAAATCATAACTAGTGTAAAATAAACTGGGCCAAGAATCAATCCAATAACCACCCCTAATAAAAGAAGAAAAACTACTACAATTAATACCAGGAAAAAAGATTTCCATTTATTATTAGATATTTGATCATAGAAACTTATCCGGTCCATAATAATCATCAACTTTTATTATATATAAAGGTTAGCATAATTAGATTAGTATATACGCTAAATAATTATAGAAAAATAACTTTGCTAGTATTCAAGAAAAATGGGACAGCATGGAGATCCAGACGAGATAAAAGCCCATATTGAAGTAGCCACTGGCTTGCGTGAAAAAGAAAGGACCATAGAAGGAATAGCTGATGACTTAGGCATAACACCTTCTAAGGCTCGCAATTATTCTAGGGGATATCCTTCCTCTGGAGCCTATACGAAAGAGCTTGAAAGACAAACTGAACTCTTTTGCGAACTTTTAAGAATAAGGCTAAGGGACATGCGGACTATTGGAGATGAAATAAGCAGGATAAAACCTGGTAAAAGTGTAGTTATAGAATTCTTAAAAACCCATCTGCCTGTAAGAGAAAGAAAAAAGAGAATAGAAGACGCATTTTATTCTGGCCTGAAATTACTTGGATTAGTTGAGCTGACTGAAGATACTTATCTCCATTACAGAAATGGAAAATACTCTTTAAGAGCAAAAAGTCTAAGAGGGAGGGCTTACATCAATGCTTATGCCAAGGTAGTTTTGGAAAGAGAACGTGTAGAGGTTGGTGAGCCTGAATAAAAATTTAAAAAAGAATTAAAATTCAACTTTAGGCATTTCTTGTGCGGTGGCTGGTATCTTTAAGTATTCTTTCTTCTCTCTTTTGAAAAGATTGAAGAAAAATACTCCTGGGAATTTCTCAGAAGCATTCTCTAATGCCAATACAGAGTCGTTGTAGTACTGCCTTGAATATGCTACTTTGTCTTCAATTGCCGAAAGCTCGGTTTGAAGCTGCAAGAAATTTTCATTTGCCTTAAGATTAGGATAGTTTTCAGCTATTGCAAAGATTCTTCCCAAAGCAGCTTGCAACTGGTCTCCTGCCTTAACTTTTTGCTGGATATCGCCGCCTTTTACTAATAGCTCTCTTGCCCTTGTAACTTCTGTCATAATCTTGGTTTCATGTTTCGCGTAGCCTTTGACAACATTCACCAAAGTAGGTACTAAATCTGCTCTTTTTTTCAATTGAACATCAATCTGCGCAAGGGAATTTTCTATTCTGTTCCCAAGAACAACAAATTTGTTATAGTAATAAATCAGGAGAAGCACGAATAATACGATTAAAGCAACGATAACAATAATTAGTGATAACCACCATGCCATGAGGATTATAAGAAGCAAGGGTTTTTAAATCTTGCTGAACAATTAATTAAGTTAAAATGGTAAAAGTAGACAAAGAAAAATGCATTGGATGTGGGGCATGCGCAGCTGTGTGCGAGCAGGTCTTTGAGATAAAAGACGGAAAATCCAACGTGAAAAAAGGACAAGAGAAATCAAAAGCTCCGTGTGTCAAGGACGCTATAGACGGATGTCCAGTGGGCGCAATATCTCCATAGACTAACTTTTATTCTTTATTTTATTTTTTAATTTTTTCAAAAAATGACCGGCAGTTTGTCCTGCTGCAAAAACTACGCTGCCCATAGTGCCCATCAGCATGTCGATCATTGTATCATCATTCCTGTCCATGATCATGTTATACTTCTCCATTCCAGTCACATCCCTAACAAAGACCCCTTGCATCTGCATATTATAGACCTTATCAAGGAAGAACTCAAATAATTCCCAGAAAGCCAGAAGAGAAACTACTATCGAAACAGTTAAGAAGAGCTTAAGAGGCAGGCCAATTCCTTGAATTCTGTTGATAAGATAGAATATAAGGATGCATATCAAAAAAGGGCCGACGAGGTGAAGGATTTTATCGTAATTAGGGTAAATATAATACAATGGCGAGAATAAGATACCGGTTGTTGCAATAAAGATAAAGACTATATAATGCCGGTTACGAAAACGTAGCTTGAAAATTGTGTCTATTACAAAGAAAGCTACAAAAGCAGCTATAAAATCAGCTGCTCTTACAAAATAGCTGGTATTTTTCAGAGCGTATAAAAACCCAAGTAAGAATAGTACTATTACAACATAAAGATATTTTTTTGTTCTTGGTTTCATTTAAAAATTATTTTTGCCTCTTTTTTTCTTATTAATATTTATAAACCATGTTTTCGTTATTTTTATATGTTTTTATTAAATGTGATAATATATACTGCGCTCCTTGTAGAGCTTGCATGCATACTTATGAGATTCGTATTCAAAGTAAGTTCCAAAGAGGTTTATATAAAAATTATGAGAAAATTCAAAATAAAACGATTTTATCATTTCCATCACTTGTTCCTAGGAATAATTATTGCGCTTGTGTTTTATTTTTATGAGCATGAAACCTTGTTTAATATCGGGCTAGGAGTCATTTCTTCGGACTTGCTGCATCATTTCATTGTGCTTTGGCTAATTATGGGAAATCCAGAATTTCATGTAGTCTATAAAGATATCGGCATTTTCAAAAAAGAAGAGAGAGTTGAGCAGAAAAGGATAAAAAGAGTTGTCAACCATCTTATAAAAGAAGTTGAAAATGTTGAATTTTATCCTATGATATTAGCAACGATTCCCAATCCGCCAAAATTGACTCGCCTTAGAAGAGCAAAAGGAAAAAGAGGCAGAAGAAAAAGATGAATTCTTTTAACCGAAAGGTTTATAAACATATGAAAAAACATTCATATATAAATTAATTCATATGTTATGAACAAGTATTATATATTTTTTGGCAATCTTGCAAATCCACTTAAAATCGGAATTATAACCTTGCTAAAAGAAAAAGATATGTGCGTTTTTGAGCTCACTGAAAAGCTGGGAGTTGAGCAGTCAAAATTAAGCCATGCCTTGAAATCCTTAAGAGACTGCCAGATTGTTCTTGTGGAGAGAAAAGGCAAGAAAAGAATATACTCACTAAATAAGAAAACAATACTGCCTATGCTTAAAATAATTGATAGGCATGAAAAAGAGTTCTGCAAAAATAAATGCATGAAGCATCTGGAGTAAAATGGGATTCATAACTACTTTATATAAGCTTTTGAGAAGCAGATATGCAATCTGCGGCGTGCCTGCAATAATAATAAATGAGAAAGGAGAAATTTTACTGGGAAAAAGAAGCGAGAAAGCGGTTTATTATGCCGGATATTTTGGACTTCCCGGAGGATTTATAGAATATGGAGAAAAAATGGAAGATGCTATAAAAAGGGAGATAAAAGAAGAGCTAGGAGTTGAGGCAACAGAAGTAAAAAGGGGGGAAAATATTTATGAAAAATTGCCTAGCAAGGAATGTAAGACTCATGTAATTGATGTTCCTCACTATTGCAAGATAAATGGAAATCCTATGCCAAAAGATGAGACACTCGAAGTTAAATGGTTTAAACCCTCTGAAATAAGGAATATGGAACTTGCTTATATTCATAAAGAAATTTTGAAAGGAGAAAAATTAATATGAAGCTGATTTATTTAGATAATGCTGCAACAACCCCTGTTGACAAAAAAGTTATGGAAGCAATGATACCTTATTTTAGCGAGAAGTATGGAAATGCTTCTTCTGTGCATTTAAAGGGGCAGGAAGCAAAAAGAGCAATGGAAGAAGCAAGAAGTATAATAGCAAGGTCGATAGGAGCCAAGTCTGAGGAGATTTATTTTACGGCTGGAGGAACAGAAGCAAATAATTTTGCATTAAAAGGATTATTTTTTGAAAACAAGGCCGGAGGGAAAAACCATATTATAACAACAAAAATAGAACACGATTGTGTGTTAAATACATGCAAATGGCTGGAAAAACAAGGGGCAGAAGTAACTTACTTAGATGCTGATGGGGAGGGATTTGTTAGTCCAGAAGATGTTAGAAAAGCAATTAAAGAAAACACCTTAGCTGTTTCAGTAATCCATGGAAACAACGAGATTGGAACGATTCAAGATTTGGAAGCTATTGGAAAAATATGCAGAGAGAGAAAAGTTTTGTTCCATACAGATGCCTGCCAGTCATATACAAAGACAAGATTGGATGTTAATAAGCAAAACATTGACCTTGCCACTTTAAATGCCCACAAGATACACGGGCCTAAAGGGGTTGGCGCACTTTATATAAAGAAAGGAATTAAAATAACTCCTCTGCTGCACGGAGGAGGGCATGAAAGTGGAAAGAGAAGCGGAACTGAAAATGTTGCTGGAATTGTGGGATTTGCAAAGGCAGTTAAGCTTGCAAAAGACAAATATATAAGACATATGGAAAAATTAAGAAATAAATTAATTGAAGGGATATTGAAAATTGAGAACACTAAATTAAACGGCCCAAAAGAAAGAAGACTATGCAACAACGTTAATATATGCTTTGGCAACATCGAAGGGGAATCTATTGGGGGATACTTGGAGGCCTATGGTATTTGCAGCTCCACTGGAAGCGCCTGCAGTTCACACACACTGGAACCAAGTCATGTTTTAATGGCAATTGGAAGAAGCCATTTAGAAGCAAATAGCTCGATAAGGCTGACTTTATCAAGGGAAACTACAGAAGAGGAAATAGATAAAGGTTTAGAAGTGCTGCCTGGAATTGTAACTAAATTAAGAAAAATGAGTCCGTTCAAAATTTAAACTGGAGGAAAAACTAAAAATGAAAAAGAAAGATGAATTTAAAGAACACGCATGTGAATTTAAGAATGAAGACGAATGCGAAGAAGAGCTGGAAGAAGAGGAAGAGAACTTAGAAGAAGCTGAGAAAGACCATTTTGATGAGGATAAAGAAGAAGAGAGTGAAACAGAATGCGATGATAGTGGGGAAGAAAAATAAAATGGCGAAAAAAATAAACAAGAAAATGAGTTTTGCAGAAATACTGGAGATAGACCCAGAGTTAGCTATGCCCTTAATGGAAAGCGGAATGCATTGCTGCGGATGCCCAATGTCACAGATGGAAAGTCTGGAAGATGGAGCAGTGACCCATGGGTTAAATCCAGATAAGCTTGTTGAGGAACTTAATAAAAAATTAGAGGAGAAAAATAAAAAAGGGAAAAGAAATAAGGAGAAAGTTTAGAAATAAAATGAACTCGATGTATTCACAAAAGGTAATGGAGCATTTCAGAAACCCTAAAAATATGGGGGAAATGGAAGATGCAGATGGAATCGGAGAGGTAGGAAACCCTGTTTGCGGAGATGTTCTCCGTGTGTATTTAGAAATTGAGAAAAACGGAAGAGGAGAAGAGTATATCAAAGACATAAAATTTCAGACTTTCGGCTGCATAGCCGCTGTAGCTGTTTCTTCAATGTTAACAGAGATGGTAAAGGGGATGACATTAGAAGACGCAAAAAAATTAAGCAATAATGAAATTCTTAAAAATCTTGGAGGCCTGCCTCCGATAAAACACCACTGCAGTTTACTTGGCGCTCAAGCATTGAAAAAAGCAATTGAATATTACGAAAAGAAAAAACACAATGAAAAATAAAAATGTTGGATTTTTAATTATTGGAATAGCAGTTGTAATAGGAATTATAGTAGCCATATTTAATTTTGGAATGAGGAGCATTGTTGCTGACAGCTGCACTCATGGACCAGAATGCTCGATGTATGGGACAATTGCAATACAAACCTGGATTAGCCTGGCAATAGCAGGACTTGTGGGAGTAATTGGCTTATTTTTGATATTTTCCAAGGAAGAAAAAGAAATTGTTATAAAGAAAGTAAAGGAAAAGATTGAAGTAGAGAAAAAAGCAAAGCCAATTGATTACTCTAAATTAGATAAAGAAGAAAAAGTTATAATGAAGGCAGTAGAAGATGCCCAAGGCACAATCTTCCAGTCAGACTTAGTTGATAAAACAAACTTCAGCAAGGTAAAAGTCACAAGAGTTCTTGACAGATTAGAAGGAAAGCAGATTATTGAAAGGAAGAGAAGAGGGATGACTAATATAGTTATTAGAAAGTGAAAGTGTAAGAATCAAAAAATTCTCAGCCGCGCCGGTTGCCGCCAGATATGCTGCTTAAAACATAAAGGACTCCTACTAGCAATATACCTGCTCCAATAACCTGCCCGGTATGATCCTTTTTAGAGTCACCAACTCCGTGCTTAACAAGATCATTATATCCGCCAGAATTATCTTGCCTGTAACTGGGAGGAATCCACTTTTCAGCATATGCTTTTTCCCCGCTAGAGCTACCCAAAACAATCGCCGAACCTAAGATTAAACTTCCCAATGTCCTTTTCAAACGAGTTTGCATGTTTCATTAAAATAAACTTACTATAAAAGCTTTATTATACTTTGAAACTAGTTTCATACAAGCGCTTAAAAGGGGTTACTTTTTCTGGATTTTAAGTAAATTTTACAGGAGGTAAAAACAAAATGAAATACTTGATAATTGCTGCAATAATCGCCCTTTTGGTTATAGCAGGATTTGCAATAGCTATAAGCGGAACAGCTGTTGCAGATGAACAAATCGCAAAAACCACAACTGTTTCAAGCTGCTCTGGATGCGGAAATTCCTGCAGTGCAGGAAGCAACTGCGGCTTAGCCACATGCGGAGCTGTCAGCGGAAAATCGTGCGGATGTAGAAAGTAAAAAGCATTTGCAAATAACCCTTCCATAGAAGTAATTTTTGTTTTTTTTTGTTTTTTAGTTAGGTATATAGCAAAATTAATATATCCAAATTCTAGCCATAAAACTTCTTGAAAAAATTAGTGTTAACTAGATTTTCTTCAGCAGAAATTAATTTTTCCTCAACTCCCAAGTCAGTCCAGTATACCGGAGCATACACAGCCACCATCTTTTTGTCTGCTGCGAGTCTTTCATATAAAGTTTCATATTTGACAATGCACTCGTTTCCTTTATATTCGAGTTCGCCTGCTTCCAGCCCATTAGAGGTCTCTATCATTTCTTTTGTAAGATATTTTGGCATCAGATGAGAGGGATTGATTATTATCGAAAATCCAGAGTTTATAGGGGTCATTTTTTTATTGTTTATCTCTATGAAAGGATTTTGTTCAATTGGCGCTTTTTCCTTAAATCCTCTTACCAAGCCAGTATCAAAATCAACATCTACTGTGCCATAAACATTGGATTGTTCCCAGGGAGCAAACGCTAACAAGCTTATAACAACCTCATTGAGGTTTAATCCAAGGTTATGGGCCAGCAAACAGCCTGCTAAATAACCTTTATAAAAATCTATATCCAAAAAATTGTCTCCATTAGCTAACACAGTAGGAATAATTGGGAGTTTCCCAGCTTGATGGAGCTTTATAATCGGGGCCAGTGTACCTGCAGGATTTTTTTCGATAAGAAAGTTTAATTCGATATTCCTATATTTTTTATTGTGCTTTTTTTCGTAGTAATCCGAGACAATATTATAGCCAGACCCGAGCGAGAGAGTTGCTGTTTTTATATTGGGGCAAGCAGCATGAATATCCAGGTGCCAATCAGTCATGGTTTTTGCTATTTTTCCAGAATAAGTAGAGCAGCCCATAATGGCCATTGCTTTTGGGCCTATCTGCCCATGAAACTCTTCTTTTATTTCAGGAAAATTCGCTTTTGAAATTAGCTTTCTCTGAGGATTCAACCTTGTTCCCATTCCGCCAACAAGAACTATTGAGTGAAGTTCATTTGAAATGTTAATTCCTGCTTTTTCCAGTTCTTTTAATAGAAATTCGTTTTCTAACATTACCGGATTCTTTTCCATCAATTAATAAGATAGCAAAATTATATAAGATTAACTATATTGAGAGAGATTGCTTCTTTCTTGGAAAAGTGGAAGTTTGGTAAAAGTTAAAAACCAGTCTTTTCTTCTTTAGTCATGGAAAATAAATTAATTTCTGAAGTTGAAAGCAAAGTTAAAGAAACAATTGAAAAGTATAATTTATTGAATAAAAAGGAAAAAATCATAGTTGCTGCCTCTGGTGGAAAAGACTCGCAAACAATATTATCTATCTTGAAAAAATTTGGATATAATGTTTCTGCACTTTATATTAACCTTAGATTAGGGCCTTATAGTGAGCGGTGTGAGGAAGCGGTAAAAGAATTGTGTGAAAAAGAAGGGATAAAAATGCATGTTTTAGACATAAACAAAGAATTTGGCATGAGGATGTGCAACATAAGATGCGGAGTGCAGCAGAAAATTAAAGTTAGCAACTGCATGGTGTGTGGGATTGTTAAAAAATGGCTTTTGAACAAACACGCCCGCAGGTTGGGAGCAGATAAAATTGTGACAGGGCATCATTTGGATGATGAAGCGCAGACAGTTATAATGAATTTTCTGCAGGGAAATCTAATGCTTGCTGCTAATGGCGGTCCGCGCACTGGAATTGTTTATGATAAAAAGTTTGTTCCAAGAATAAAGCCGCTTTATTTTGTTCCTGAAGAAGATATAAGAAAATACTGTGAGATAAAAAAGCTGCCTTTTGTAAATGAAAAATGCCCGTGTGCTGCAAGTTCTTTGCGAATAAGAACGCGCGAGTTTGCCAATACACTAAACAAAGAGGAGAAAGAAAGAATTGTTGAGAGTTTTCTTAGAATATTGCCGCAATTAAGCAAGAAATTTAAGGATGAAAAAATAGTTTATTGCAGAATATGTGGGGAGCCTGCAAGAAACGAAATATGCAAAAAGTGTTCTTTACTTAAACTTTAAATTTACTTCATGGTTCGCAGTTTTTTGATGAGCTGATATCTAGGAATTACAAATCTAAATCCGAGTTTTTCGAAATGCGAAACATCCTCTCCAACATTGGTTGGTGTTTCTAACCCCATTGTTCTTTCATAAAAATCTTTTTGCCCGGCTAAATAAACTGCATTGGCGGCATCAAATTCCGGCCTTCCGATTTCTTCTACTTTGTCCTTATTTAAAACAACAGTTATTCCTTCATCTTTTTTATAGCACACATTCGCAGGATACATCGCAACTCCTTTATAAGAAGCCCTATTATGCCTGAATTCCCTGGATAAATGAAAGTTCCCCATGGAACTTCTAAATCTTGCAAAATCCTGAAAAAAATGAACATTGGTCTGCGGAGGAACGTCTGGGGTCCTGCTAATGCCATAACGCGATCTTGCAGCCCGGTTTGCCATCTCAACAGACTTTTCCAAGGCAGCATCCAGTTCGGATGAATGTTTTCTCATAAACTCCTGATACTCTGGCGCATAAATTAGTCTAGGGTCTCCATGCACCCCTGTTAAAAGCAGGGGGAGTATTTGAGAGAATTTAATGCCCTTGATATCTTCCTCTAAGATAGAAGGAGGAACGCAGGCTAAGAACCTGCTTAGGTCGGGTTCACAGGGGCATGTTATTTTTTCCGGAGGAATCCCGTTATCTATTCCAATTCTGATAAGATAAGGCGGCGGGTTAGAGAAAACTAGAACTAATGGCTTGTTTTTAGATTTACAGTAGGCATCAAAAAAATAGCCTGCTGTATTTCTTTCAGTTGGAAAAATAATTCTCCTGTCCTTTTCAAAAGGCGTAGTGGAATTCATTAAGAAGACTATCTGCTTGTTTTTGAGAGTAGAGGAACAATAGGCAACTACATCAGAGTTCTCGCAAACTTCCTCTATTCTATTTGCAACTACTACTTTTGAATTCTCTGGGGACTGCTCTATTCCGTCATAAAATTCTTCTGGAGGATATACTGCGAATAACTTTCTGCTATGGAGATAGATTCTTCTTACACCATTCAATTTTAAAAGCTCCCTTAAGAGCGCGTCACCAAAGCGGCCGTATCCAACAATTCCTACATCAATTGGCCTGAAAATATGCTTATAGATCTCTGAAAGAACATCTGTCTTCTCGCAGATTCCATCCAGTCTGGAGGATGGAGAAACCTCAAATCTGCTCATTAAAACAACTTTTCTGTCAGGATGGTGGTCTTTAACTCGGTTTCCAACTGCTGCCCCATTAAACGAGGCATCTGCAAACCGGTAATCCATCAGCAAAATATCAAATTCTCTCCAACAAATCTCTTGAACCGCTGAATCCTCAGTGCATTTAGCAGGCGGTTTAAATGTATCAACCCTCAAATCCATATGGTCTAATTCTTCAAGAAGAGCCCTCCTAAGAGTGTCTAACATATTCGGCACATCGTCAACCAACAAGATATTTACTAGGTTTCTTCGTACCATCTTCATGCATTTGAGAGAGAAAATGCCTATAAAAGTCGGCTTTTTTGCTTTTAAATATTGCTGCAAAAGATTATATATTTCTATAAGTTTGTATATACTCTTATAATCAGTCTTAGAAAATTTTAAAAACTTCAAAACCATAAGGATGTATGGAAGAGGAACTTAAAAGAATACTCTTACTAATTGGCGTAAATAAGAACGCAGTTGAAATATATCTGGACTTGATAAAGCATGGGACTTCAAGCGCCTTGGATATTTCCAAAAGAACAAGGATTCATCGTTCAAATACTTACGATGCGTTAAGGGAGCTGGTTGAAAGAGGATTTATAAGCGAGGTTTTGGAAGAAAAAAGAAAGCTGTTTAAAGCAGGGGAGCCTGAAAAAATAAGGGACTTTATAAAAAACAGAGAGTTAGAGCTTGACAGCATAATTCCCGGCTTAAAAGAGTTCTCTTCACAGGATAAAAAAGAAGATGAGATATCTGTCTCTAAAGGAGTTTTTGCAGTAAGAGAAGCCTTAAGAGAGATGCTTAGGCAGGGAGAAGAAATAAAAGTTTTTGGGGCTTCTAAAAAAGCTTATGAGTCTCTTGGAGAGTGGTTCTTAAAAGATTTTCACAAAGAAAGAATAAAAAATAAGGTAGTAATGAGGCATATATACGATGAAGGGGCTTTGGATAGAATACAAAAATTAAACAAGATGAAGTTTACTGAAGCGAAATACGTTTCACACAAATATTTCTCAGTTGTTTCAACGAACATATGCGGAGACACTGTTTATATTCTCATTTTTGGAGAGCCAATGCTCGCAGTTAAGATAAAAAATAAAGATGTGGCAGAATCTTATAAGAACTATTTTGAGTTTATGTGGAAAGATGCTAAAAAGCTGGCTGTTTCAGGTAGCTGACGTCTTAAAATAAACAGCAAAACATTATAAATAAAATAACTCATAATAATAAAATGGAAAACAAAAGTTTATGCATTGCTATAGTAATCCTATTGGGGATTATCTTAATTGCTTTATTGGCAGTTTTATACTACTATCCTGCTAATAAACCGGTTGTAACTGACTTTGAATCCTGCGTGAAAGCAGGATTTCCGGTAATGGAATCTTATCCGCGGCAGTGCAATGCAAATGGGCAAACTTTTGTAGAAGTGATAAACAATACAGAAGCTAACAGGACAGAAATACCTGAATCAGTGCAGAATTACTCTGTTCAAAAATTCTGGGAAAAAGGAGTAGAGAACAACGGAGGAGCTATGCCCATAGAAGGATTTGACCCTTCTCTTTTCAAAGGCGCATTTCCGGGGCTTAAAGATTCTGATTTTAATGGAGCAGAGGCAATAGGGGGAGTATGGCAGCTGCAAAACGGAGAGTTATTGCTTATAAAAGGAGACCCAAATTACATAACTTCTGCAGACGGAACCCTAACAGATAAAGGCGTCAAGACGTTATTAAAGAACATTGCAGAAAGAAAGGGATTAGAGATAAAAACCAACCAGGATGTAGACAGCCTGCTAGACTCGCTTTCAAGAGAAGAAAAGAATTTCTGCTCAGCAGAATCAAGAGAAGCTGATGCATGCATTCTTATATATCAGCCTGTATGCGGGTATTTCAATTCAAGCATCCAGTGCATAAGAGCGCCATGCGCAGGAACTTATTCCAACAGCTGTGTTGCATGCGCGGATGAAAAAGTAGAATACTGGACTTATGGGGAATGCGAAGTCTAAAGGTAAATTTTATTTTCTATTTGCACTTTTAACAAGCCAGTAAATTGCTGCAATTATAAGTGCAATAAACAGTATCCAAATTATCCAGCCAAAAAACATCATCCCATAGCCATAATTTCCCCCATACATCATGCCCATCATGTTCCACTCTCCAAAATTTCCAAAATTTCAAAGCATCCACGGGCCTGCCAGGGCTATAAGAAGAAGTATCGCTATCAGCAACACCCAAATCAATGTATTTTTATTATCGCTCCTGTTATCTTTTTCACTATTGCTTTTACTTTGATTTATTTTTTTGTTAGGCATTTTTTTCTCCTCCTTGATTATGCAATTTCAAATATACTGAGACTTTCTTATGACCTATCTAATTTTATTTTTTATTTCAGGAGCAGCTACCTCTTCCATTTTCAATCCATTTTCAATCAGATGCTGCTCAACTCTTTTAACAATATCCTTTTTTCTGTTGCCATAGGCAACAAAATCGCAACTAGGGATCTCCAAATCTTTGCAGACAAATTTATATTTTAATTTCATTTTAATACCCTAAAAACAGAGTAAATAAAAGTATAAAAAAAAGAGCAGTCTTGAAAAAAACAACAAAGGTTATTTAAGTTGGGCAACTTAAAAGTTTAATGAAAAAAGAAATTGCAATTTTGGCCGCGGGATGTTTTTGGCATGTGGAAAGGGCATTCTCAAAAGTAAAAGGGGTTATTGCAACAAGAGTGGGGTATACTGGCGGACATGTAAAAAATCCTACCTATGAGCAGGTAAGTTCAGGGAAAACCGGGCATGCCGAGGCAATAGAGATAACTTTTGACCCTGCAAAAGCAGGTTATGAAGAAATTCTTGAGGCATTCTGGACGATTCATAATCCAACTTCCCTAAACAGGCAGGGAGCAGATATAGGCACTAATTATAGGTCTGGAATTTTCTATCTGAATGGAAAACAGAAGAAAGAAGCTGAAAAATCAAAAAAAGAGGCGCAAAAAAAATTTGATAAGCCAATTGCAACAGAGATAACGAAAGCAGGTGAATTTTTTGAGGCAGAAGAGTATCATCAGAAATATTTTGAGAGGCGTGCGGGCCTGTCTTGCAGAAGTTAAGATGGAAAAATTAATCAAGACAAACGAGGAATGGAAAAAAATATTAAATCCCCTGCAATTTAAGATTTTAAGGCAGGGCGGGACAGAGAGAGCATTTGCAGGAAAACTTACTGATAACAAAGAAAAAGGAGTTTATTCGTGCGCTGCCTGCGGGAATAATTTATACTCATCAAAAGCAAAATTTGATTCTGGTACGGGATGGCCCAGTTTTTATGCGCCTATTTCAAGAGACAGCCTAATAATTTTGCCTCTTCCTGCAGGAATAAATGGCTCAGATGTGCTGTGCGCAAAATGCGAGGGCCATCACGGCCATGTCTTTACAGACGGGCCTGCACCAACTAACCTTAGATTTTGCATGAACTCTGAAACCCTGAAGTTTGAAAAAACTAATACCTCAATATAAATCCCCTTGGTCTTCCAAGATCAAGATAGTAGCCGCATTTTTTAGCTGCAAATTTATCTGCTTCTTTTTCATCCATTATTCCTAGAGAATGGGCAACTTCATGGAAATATACAAATTTTTCTACACGAGGCGGCAGACCATTGGAAATATAAATTGTATGCTCGTATGGAACATAAATCCCAAGAGCCCTCCAGGACCTTCCGTGAGGGAGAGAATTTGGAGGTACATGAAAAACTCTTGCATCTGTTTCTTGGTTTTCCAATAATACTTCTCCTCCCCACTGCATTTCTTCCTGGCAAGTATCCTGAAAATCTAATTCCTGAAATGCGCTTTTCATCATCTCTTGAAAATATTCTTCAAATTTGTCAATAAGATTATTAGTAAAAAAATCTTCTCCAAAATCAAAACTAAAATCGCTATTCATTTTTCTACTTGAGCCCAATTTTTTGCTTCAACAATAGAAAGGACCCATTTTTAAACTTTATGTAGCAGACTGATGTCTTAAAATAAACTGCACTCGCTTATATATCATTAGTCCTTAGCTATTCTGAGATAATGGCAAGACGAAATCTATGATACTCGGGCCATTATCTCCATTAATAAATAAATTTAAAACCTCTTAAAAAATGGGAAAAGAAGATTGTATTTTATGCCTCCAGCCAATAACCAATCCTGTATGTGAAGGATGCTACGAAGAAGAAGTTGATGAATTTTTGAAATCTATGGGATTTAACAAGAACGCCAGAAGTGTTGTGCTAGATGAAATAAGCAAAAAAATGCCGCAAGAAGGACTAAACGAAGAAAAGTGCATTTTATGCGGAGAAGACTATCTGAGTGTCTGCTCTTATTGCTATTTCAATATATCTATGAGAGCACTAAGGGAACTCAACTTCCATGAAGATTTTATAGAATATTTTAGCATGATTTTTAGCTATGAAGGATGAATAGTCATGATGAAACCACCATTTAATAAAATATGGTCAGAGAAAGACGAGTCTGAACTTGAAGAAAAGCATATACCTATTGTAGAAGTGAATGAGAACGAGGGAGTAGAGATATATGTAAAAGTCGGGGAGAAAATGCATCCTAGCGAACCAGGCCATTTTATACAATGGATTGAAATTATTGATGGAGAGGTGCCTATTGAAAAAGTGTGCCTAAGCCCAATGTCCAAATCAGAAGCCATATTTTACCTGAAAGATATGCCTGATAACCTGAAAGTCAGGATTTTCTGCAATCTTCACGGGGCATGGGAATATAAAGAAGAATAATTAAAGATGAAAGACAAATTTAGAGAGTATGGATGCGAATTTGTGAATGAAACAGCCTGTGAAGAAGAGATGGAAGAAGACAAACTAAGTCTGGAAGAGGAAGATGGAAGACATTTTGATGAAGAGTATATGCTGTATAAGGAGCCTTATGAAGATAAAGATGAAAAGAAGTTTAAAGAACTTGTAGAAATGGGATTAGAAGAAAAAGAAGCTGCGCATATCGTTGACAAAGAAACTTACAAACATCTAAAGTTAAATGAAAAAGTGAAAGGAGGAAGATAAAATGGCTGTTGTTTTAACAATAACTGCAATACTTGCAATACTTATAGGCATACTTATCTTTATCTGGCCTAAAATCATTAATTACGCAATTGGAATATGGCTGATTGCGTACGGAATATTGCAGATACTAAATGACTACATGTAGGGTAGCGCAAATTAATTAAAGGCCGCCAGTCTATTTTTTTAAAGTTTTAGAAATCGGATGAAAACTAAAAATTTTATAGAGTTAACTGCGGCAGTCATAATCATCTTATTTCTTTTTGTTCTTGTCTCTTATTTGCAGAGAGAAATCCATTTTGAAAAGATATTAAAAGATAACTTAACCAGCATTTTCATTTATATCCTGCTTGTAATAGCTTCTGTAGTATTCGCGCCTGTTACTTTTATCCCCTTGATTCCGGTTGCTTCTTCAATTTTTGGAGCAAGCCACACTGCAATGTACACTATTATAGGCTGGAGCATTGGCGGCTTAATTGCATTTTCAATTGCCCAAGATTATGGCAAGCCAATTGTCAACAAGTTTGCATCATTAAAGAAAATTGAAGAGATTCAGGAGCTGGTTCCACAGAAGGTCCTTTTTCTTAATATCACATTACTAAAAATATTCTTTCCTTTTGACCTGCTTAACTATGCACTTGGAGTGCTTACCAAAATGAAAAAGCTTCATTTCTTCTTTGCAAACCTGTTATCCTCAATCCCTTTTGCATTTTTCTTTTCATTTGCGGGCAAGCTTGAAATCTTCCAGCAGATAATTCTTTTTATTTTGGGCGGCGGGCTCTTCATGGTCATTTCTTATCTATATCTAAGAAGATGCATCAAGAATAAAAGCTGCATTGGATAGAAAACTGTTTCTTTGTCCTTTTACTTTTTAATATACTCGGACAAGGCTGCAGAATTATTAAATATCTCATCTTTAGAAGAATTTTGTAGGAACCGAAAAGTTTAAATAGTAGTATGAATTACATTTCATATGAATATTCTTGCATATTTAACTTAATATGTTTATACTTTTCTAAAACAGAAGAACTTATAAATAGTTGAAACCTGATATATATAATAAAGCATATGAAAGGAGGTAGATTTAAGAAACAATAAAATGGCAAAAAGTGTATTAGATTGGATAGCTCTGGTACTGCTGATAATTGGCGGATTGAACTGGGGACTTGTAGGAATCGGCGTTGGTGACATTGTTGCTTTGATCTTTGGGAGTATACCTGTGTTAGCTACTATAATCTACGTTTTAGTCGGACTTGCTGCTTTATACACCATATACTTCTTATTTAAGAAGTAAGAGCAAATAGGTTTCGTTTTTTTTATTTTTTTTATTTTAATAATTTTTGATTTAAGTTTTCAAATAATTCTATCATTCATTTTCTTTTGGCAACTTTAATAATGTTCTTTAATTAGTTTGTTACATATGGCGGGGGGTTTCAGCCACTCTTTAACCCCTCGCTTTATAAAAAAAGGTGTCTTTAAATGTACAGCTGAAATATAAAAAGAATCATATATAAGAGGTGTAAGATGAAAGGAGGTCGAGCATTTTCAGTTAGGTTGCATTTTGTAATCTAGAACTGAAAATGGGAGATAAAAAACAAAATGAATCCAATAGACTTACTGAAAGAAGAACATGAAGATATTGAGAGAGAGCTCATAGAGCTTGAAACAATGAAGGAAGATTCTGAAATTAACCTTCCAAATCTGGCTCATACGTTCAAAAAGCTGCATGTGCTTTGGGACGGACACGAGAAAAGAGAAGAAAAATTGTTTAAAGTTCTTAAAAAAGATGAGATTATAGTGCCGGTTAAAAAAATGATGCTGGAGCATCAGAAACTTGCCAAGCATAAAGATGCAATATACGACGCAATAGACTCGGGCAGCGAGGCTAAAATGAAAAAAGTCTTTGATGAAAATGTTCCAGTTATTTTAACAGAGCTTAGGGCGCATATAGCTGACGAAGATGAAGTCTTATATAGAATAACCTCTCAGCTTTTCACAACTGAAGAGATTAAGGAACTTTGGGAAAGTATTAAATAATATAAGTTTTATAATATGCTATGAGATTTTCACAAAAGGAGATAAAAGATTTGTTTTTTGCATGGCTGATGATTTCCTTAGCTTTTGCCATACTTTTCAGTGGCGGAATAGAATGGCTTTTTTCTTCTGAATTTACAACTGTATTTGCATTTATTATTACTTTTGGCATCTCTGCAATTACTGTGGGTATAAGCTTTTTGCTTCATGAACTTATGCACAAATATATGTCGCAAAAATACAGGCTCTGGGCAGAATTCAGGGCTTTTTATCCTGGCTTATGGTTTGCTTTAATCGGCTCTTTATTTGGATTTATTTTTGCAGCTCCTGGTGCAGTTATCAGCAGGACTTATAAACCATTAAGCATGGAAAAAAGGGGAAAAATATCTCTAGCAGGACCTTTAACAAATATTGTTCTTGCCTTATTGTTTTTACCTGGATTTTTATTTTTTAAAGAGGGACTTTTAGGGTTGTTTTTTAGTTATGGCCTTACAATAAATTCTCTTTTAGCTGCATTTAATCTTATCCCAGCTGGACCTTTTGATGGCAGGGATGTTTACAGATGGAACAAACCAATTTATTTTGTTGCATTAATAATTGCATTGTTGTTATTCTTCTCAACGTTTTTAATTTAGGGATTTGAAAAGTTCAGAATGGTTTAAATACCGTAAGTGGCTCGTAAGAATAACTTAAAAAGAGGAAATGAGAAAATCTATAAAAGATGGGACAAAAGCAGTTGTAGTACTGGTTGGCATAATCGCAATTTTTGCACTTCTTTCTTATCTCGTTCAGAATGAGTTAATTGACTTAAGTTTTTTCTCTGATAATGTTGCGGTTATCCTCCTCTTTTACCTTGCTATACTTGTGGTAGAAGCAATTATTGCTCCAATTAACACAATGCCCCTCATCCCTCTTGCCGCTGCAGTATTCGGATGGTGGCAGGCTGCAATTTATACTTTAATCGGCTGGACTCTTGGAGCCTTCGTTGTCTTTGTCATTTCCCAAAAATATGGAAAGCTGTTAATAAGAAAGTTAGTTTCTCTTGAAAAACTGGAGAAGTACGAAAAGATAATTCCTACAGAACATATTTTCCTCAATGTTGTAATCTTAAGGCTTTTCATGCCCATTGATATTGTAAACTATGCTCTCGGCTTATTCACCAACATAAAAAAAAGCACTTACTTAATAGCAACCTTGATCGGCTATGCTCCACTTGCATTTTTTGTTGCTTATCTTGGCAAGGTCTCAATTTTCTATCAGGTAGCTGGGGCGCTAATATGCACATTAATAATTATAATTGAAGGCGCCCTCTTAATCAGAAAAAAGAGATTAATGGACGAGGTAAAATTGCTTATGAAAAAAACAAAGAAGAAGCTAGATAATAATAGAATAATAAGGAAAGAAACTAAATTATTAAGGAAAGAAAAGAAATTATTGAGAAGAAAGACCAGACTGTTAGGGAAAAAGATTAAATTTTCTAAACGTTAAAATCTGCCAAATACCTCTTTTTCCTTTATTTCCTTGCACTTTTTGCATATTACTGGCTTTCCTTTAGTATACGCTTGATAAACAAGGCATTCCTGCCCGCACTCATCACATATTGCTTTATGCTCTCCCCTTCTGCCAAAATTCCTTTTTTTCCCTTCAGAACCAAAATCAACTGTACTGCCCCCAGCTTGTTTGAACTGCACCATTTTTTTGACGATATAATAGATACCGGGCATTTATAAATATATCTTACTTCCCCCTCGGAATAACAGGTTAAATAGACTAAAAATCAAGAATTATAAGAAAAAACAAAAAATTACCTTAAAGCGTCTATAATAGCCATTATTGCCCCTATTACTGTCAGTACAATAACAATCCACCCTGCTAAAGGCACTATTGGCTGAATCCAAGGTACGCTTAAAGTTCCGTTTGCCATGCTAAATCCCACTGCTAAAGCAACAATCACTCCTGTAATCCATCCGATGATGTTTACTAGCTTAGCAAAGGACTTCTTGACCTCTTTTTTTATCTCTTTCACTTTTCTTTTTGGCATTTTCTTTTTACCCCCCATTTATTTGAGTGTTATCTTCTGCGCTTCTTAGCCGTTTTTGCTTTAGGCTCTGGATTTTTATTAAGCAAAAGATAGATTATGGCTATTAATCCCAGATCGTTTAAAATGAAAGTGCATACAAATAGCACTGTAAACCAGACTACTTGTTTTCTATCGAGGGATTTGTACAAAGCAATCCCATACCAAACCAATTTCCAAATAATAATGACTATTAAGATTATCAACCATTCCACCGGGATATTTGTTATTCCTTCTCCTAAGAGGGCTGTGATTGAGTTTGTATCTGCCATTTTTATTTTCCTCTTTTAGTTGAGAAGATAAAGAAATATTCCTTTATAAATGTTGTGAAATATAGTTTGAAAAAAGGATTATGCAAAGAATATTTTGTTATGATATATTCGACAAACAATAATCTAGTGTAATTTCAAAGCATATTTTTTATCACAGAAATGTTTATAAAGTCCTGGTTTTTGTATGCTACTGCATATTGTATAAACAATAAAAATGTGGTACAATATATTGTATTTACTCTGAAGTTGCACAAATACAACTTTGGGCAAAGGGGGGAAAATGAAATGTATTTTTTGCGAAGGCGAAACAAAGGTTACTGATAAAAGAGACAGCCAGGGAGAGACCAGAAGAAGGAGGGAATGCCTGAAATGCAAAAAAAGATTTACAACTTATGAAAGAGTTGAAGATCCTAATTTTATTGTAATTAAAAAGGATAAGTCAAGAGAGCCATTTTCCAGGGAAAAATTAAGAATAGGAATAGAAAAAGCATGCGAAAAAAGGCCAATTGAAACTGAAAAAATAGATAACATGGTCAGTGAGATTGAAAGGAAAATTAGGGATAAGATTAAAGGAAAAGAAGTTGAGAGCAGCGCGATTGGAGAATTAGTTATGAAAGAGCTGAAAAAATTGGATAAAGTTGCATACATAAGATTTGCCTCTGTTTACAGGGAATTCAAGGACATTGGGGATTTTAAACGAGAGATAAAAGAGGTGGAGTGAGATGGCAGAATTAGAAGGTAAATTAGGCTATGAACCCGGAAAAGAGATGCCATTATATTCTGGAAAGTACAATCAGGAAGTATTCACAAGAGTAAGGGACAAGCTTGTAGCTACAGAAGCAGAACCCCCATTTAATGATAATTCGGTTTCTATTTTAAAGATGAGGTATCTTAGGAAAGATGAGAATAGAAATCCTCTGGAAACTACTAAGGACCTTGTTGCAAGAGTGGCTGCATACATAGCTTATCCAGATTTTGTTTACAGCGGAGGAGACGAGGACCTTTATACTTCTTCTGCAAGAAATTTTTATAAGATGATAGCAAACAGAGAATTTATGCCAAATTCTCCTACGCTTATGAATGCAGGAAGAGAGGGCGGAATGGGCATGTTGAGTGCGTGTTTTGTATTGCCAGTTGAAGATAGTATCTCTGCTATTTTCGAAGGGGTAACAACAACAGCGATGATTCAGAAAGCGGGGGGAGGTACTGGATTTACTTTTGACCATCTTCGACCAACTGGAGATTATATATCCAGTTCTGGAGGAACGACAAGCGGCCCAATAAGCTTTTGGAGAGTTTATGCTGTAGCAACAGACTCAATCCAGCAAGGAGCATTCAGAAGAGGAGCTAATATGGGAATGTTCTCTGTAGAGCACCCGGATATTCTCAAGTTTATCAACGCTAAAAAATATATGGATGAATTTAGGAATTATAACATTTCTGTCAAGGTTACAGACAAATGGATGAATACTCTCATTGCAAGCCCAGATGCTCCTTTGGTTGTTACAAATCCAAGAGGTGGTAAGAAGTACTATGTGCCTGCTGATATAGACATTATGGGTTATACTCTAAGCGACTTAATCCCTGTGGATAAGGCCGAAGATAAGGATTTAAAAAAAGTTTACACTTTTGGAATGCTGTGGCAGAATATTATTGAAAATGCGCATGCAAGAGGTGATCCAGGAATCGCATTCATAGATCGACTCAATGAGGATAACCCAACTCCGGCCCTAGGAAGAATTGAAGCAACTAATCCATGCGGAGAACAACCGCTTCTGCCTTATGAAGCCTGTAATTTAGGAAGCATCAATCTTGGATTAATGATAAAAGATGGGGTGCCAGATTATGAAAGGATTAGAGAGTTCACAAGAAAAGGGGTGAGATTTTTGGACAATGTTATTGAGATGAATCTTTTCCCAGATGAAAGGATAACTGAAATAGTAAAAGGAAACAGGAAGATAGGATTCGGGGTAATGGGGTGGGCAGATATGCTTGCTGCATTAAAAATAAGGTACGATACTCCGGAAGCAATAGAATTAGCAGAAAAAGTAATGGGTGTAATACACGAAGAGGCTACAAAGGAAACTGAAAAGCTTGCTGAAGAAAGGGGAGCATTTCCTAATTTTGATAGGAGCGTGTATGCGGGAGGAAAGAAAAGAAGAAATGCTACTACAACCACTGTTGCACCTACTGGAACAATTGCGCTAATTGCAGGAGCTTCTCAAGGGATAGAACCTTTTTTTGGCAATGCTTACTCTCATAGGGATGCAGAAGGAAATATAAGGCAGATAAAAGGGCCAGAGCTTAAGAGAGCGTTAGAAGCAAGAGGTGTTGATTCAGAAATGGTATTTAAACAGCTTTTTGAAGGTAAAAAACTCAGCGAGATACCTGAAGTTCCTGAAGATATTGCGCAAGTTTATGTTACCTCTCATGAGATTCCAATAGAAAAGCAAATCCAGATGCAGGCTGCTTTCCAGAGGCATGTTGATAATGCAGTAAGCAAGACAATTAACCTGGTGGAAGAAGCAACAGTTGAAGATGTAGACAGAGCTTACAGGGCCGCTTATATGGCAAAACTCAAGGGCATAACAGTGTATAGAAACGGAAGCGATGAAGAGCAGCCAATAATCTTTGGCAAGAAGCTCGAAGAAGGTCCTCTTGTAAGAAGACTTGTTGGAACAATAGACCACCCATTAAAAGTTCCTGAAATGATGCCTGCAATAAGAATACGTCAAGAGACTCCTTGGGGGCAGTTGCATATGATGCTTGTATTTGACCCTTCAAATGATTATCGCCCATTAGAGATGTTTAGCCTTTTGGGACAATCTGGAGAAGAGGAAGCAGCTACTTTAGAAGCTCTTGGAAGATTGGGCTCCCTTCATATGAGAAGCGGAGGAGATTTAGAAGTGTTAGTAGACCAGCTCATTGGCATTGGCTCAGGCATTACTCGCTCAACAAGATCTGGACATGTAAGCTCTTTAGCAATGGGGCTTGCAAAGGCGGCATTAAAATTTCTTGTTGCAAGAAAATATTTCCCATTAGAAGACATGCTTATGGGAAGAGTAGACTACGACCAATTCAGCGAACAAGTTTCTGATATGATAAGGCAAGGTGAAGATGGAGAGGGAGGCATCCGCGTGCTACTTAAGAACTATAAAAGAGGACAAGATTTTCTAGAGAAAGAGGAAGGACCTCCAAAATCAGAAGTCAAAAAATCCGCGCTAAAAATACGTGCAAAAAACCATAAAAGAAGGGAAAAATGCCCCGAATGCGGGGGGGCATTAATAAGAGTAGAAGGCTGCCTGAAATGCAGCAGCAATTGTGGATTTTCAAGATGCTAATGATTATCAGAATGAAAATGTAAAATGATCCTTAAAGTAAAAAAATTAAATCCTGAAGCAAAAATACCCAGCTATGCGCATAAAGGAGATGCTGGCTTGGATTTATTTTCTATCGAAGATTTTGTTTTAAAGCCGGGAGAGAGAAAACTGGTTTCAACTGGAATATCCACTGAACTTGAAGAAGGGTATGTTGCTTTGATATGGGATAAATCTGGAATAGCTGCAAAAGGGATAAAGACAATGGGGGGAGTAATTGACTGCCATTATAGAGGAGAATATAAAGTTGTAATGTTAAATACTTCTTCGCAGGATTATGAGATAAAAAAAGGACAGAAAATAGCACAATTGTTAATTCAGCCAATTATAGACGCAGAAATAAAAGAAGTTTCTGAATTGAGCGAAACAGAAAGAGGAAGCGGAGCTTTTGGCTCAACAGGAATATAGATAATAAAAAATAACTTTTCTATTGCTCATAAGTTTAAAAAGAAAAAAATTTGTTTATTTTTATAAAAAAGGTTAAAATGGTAGATTATAAAGTTGTTAAGCCTGAAATAAAAGTTATCGATTTTGGTCCAAAACTTGATTTAGGAGATGGAGTAGTTCTTGGTCCTGATGAACTAATACAATTTTCAGGACAGGTAATTTACAAAAATGCTCAAGCATTAAGAGAATCTATAGAACTGGCAAGGAGGAATGCTGTTGATTTAACCAGGACGAAAAAAAGCCTTGCAAATACTACAGGAAGAGCCCATGCTTCAATGGCCGCGATGGCTGGTGGAGAGTTCAGCATAGAAGGAGATTCTTCTAAAATGGGGGACTCTGCTTTTACAGGAGCAACGTTTTCAAATGCGCATATGACTTCTGGTAGAAGAACCAATGTAGGTTCAGAGGAAGAGGAAATTGTAGTCCCCGCCTCAATTTACAGTGCAGGAGGAAGTGTTTTGGAAATGTACCTAGAGGCATCGCGAAATCATCTTGAAGCAAACAAAAGACTGAGAGACATGGGGGTTGAAAAACAAGTAGCTGCTAAAGTATTGCACTACGGAATTAGGGGGGGAGGGTCTATAAAACTCTCAGTTGAAACTATAGCCGACTTTGCAAGATTTCAAATGGGGCAGCCACTTCCAGTAGAGTGCAAAGAGATGATCTTACAATTAGAACAAGCCTGTAGGGAAAATGGAGCACCAGTCTTATTGGAAGCAAGGAAAAGAGCCCCAAGAATCTGCTATCCCAACACTTCTATTTTTAGAGAAGATGATGAAAATGAAGCAACAGAACTCGTGGGTAGACTTTATGAAAGCAAGGGAGATCCTATTCCATTACGTACAAACGTTCCTTCATCAAAAGCACTTGAAAGAAGAATAAGAGAGTATGTGGCACTAATAGAAGAGTCACATAAGTCAATAGAGAGTTTCAGAGATAGTAAAGATAGAATATACGATATGGCAAGGGCGATTGCAGGAGATTTTCCATCAGTTAGTGTTTCAATAGCAGAATTTGTTCCTTGGAGGGTGTGGGGAGAAGACAAAAGACACAGGACAGTCAGACAAGTGGTAGAGCCAATTTATCATGCTAGAGATAGAACAGAAGAATTTTTATTCTCGTCTGGAGAATTAAAGGGGCATGATTTTGATCCCGAGTACCTAAGATTGGTTCTCTCAATGCCGGGAGAAATAGCAAGGGATTCCGAGAGATTAAAAATATGGGCAGATCGAGCAGAAGAAGGATTATCTGTTTCCAGAAGACTGATTGAAACTGGGATAGATAAAAGCGATGCCATATACGTTGTTTCAAGACTAATTAAACTAGCGATGGTAAAAACATATGATCTTTATAACGCATTAACAGGGGGATTTGTCCCATTAAGGATGTGCTCGACTGCAGAGCCTGAAATGAGAGAAATAACACACAAAGAAGCGATACTCCTTAGGGAGATGTTGCCAGATTATATGCATCCATTATTAAATCCCAAATGTTATCAATTGGGGTGCTCTGAGGAGAGTAAATCTTTTGCAAAATGTAAGAGAGTTACTTCCTTTATGCCTTGGTGGGATGATGCAGCTCATGAACAACTCAATAACGAGAGACAGGAAGCCATATGGGCAGCAGTTGAAGGAGAGCAGGAATAACTCTCAAAAGCATAAACCTTTTAAATACACTTTTTCTCTACATTTTATGATTTGCAGAGGTGCATCTAGAACATGGTCGCAAACAATGACATGGCAATGGACATCTCAGAGAAAGAGTTCGAAGAAACAATCAGTAATCCTAATGGATTAACGGTTGTAGATTTCTATGCCGAATGGTGTATGCCTTGCCTGATGATTGCCCCGGTTATTGAAGAGCTTGCTGCAAAATTCACAAAAATAAAATTTGCGCGGGTGAATATCGATGAGAATCATGCTCTTTCTTCAAAATTTGATGTTTCTTCAATACCCTGCTTAATCTTGTTTAAAAGCGGGCAGGAAATTGAGAGGATTGTGGGAGCATTGCCTGAAGAAGTTATAGAAGAAAAAATAAAGAAACATATAAAATAAAGTTATAGTTTGTTAATTTTCTATTAAAGAGCCGATTCTATATTAGAAAACTTCAGAGTTCAGTTTCCAAGAAATTCTTAGAAGAATTTCTGGGTCCTAAAATTTCTTTTCGAAATTTTTTGGTCTCGCTAATAAATCTCTAGAATTTGCAAAAATAAATTGCGAGATTGGCGAGCAAGAGGAGCCAATTGAGCTATTAATGTGATTCATGAATAGCACACGCTTGAAAAGATTTATTAAGCCCTATTTTTTATATATTTCATGGTTGATTTAAAAGGGGAGGATGAAGAATCTGTAGATAGTGCTTTATCTCAGCAAGTGAATGCAGAAAATTCTTCAAAAGAGGATAAATTAGAAACTAGCTCTGAGTCGGAAAAGCCGGTTAAGCGGCAAGAACCCGTTAGCCCCCACCAACAATCTGGCTCCTTAAAAATGGTTATAATCATTGTTGCAGTAGTCTTGTTGTTAATTATCCTCCTCGTTGTGGCGATTACGGTTATTGTAATGCTTAATGGAGGCGAGAGAGAATTGACAAAAGACGCCAATATAGAAGAAGCCAAAATAGCAGATGAAAAAACTGCTTATGTTATTCTATCAGACGGCGTAAATCTAAGTGCTCTGGAGTCTATTGAAATTATTTTTTCTGACGCTAAGAACAATAAGTATGGATATTACACTACGAGCATAACAAAAGAATATGAGATTAGCGCAACTTCTGCAAACCTTAGCAGCTTTGAGAATATAACTTCTGTTTCGATCTCTTTTACTTTCAAATCTACCCCTGCTCCTCCTGTAAATAACACAAACACAACAAACCCAACTTTTGTCATGTGCACGGATTCCTGCAGCAGCTTAGGTAAAAACTGCGGAAACTGGACTTTTTGCAACAAAACAGTTAATTGTGGGAACTGCAGCACAGGAACATGTAACTCAACAGGGCAATGCTCTGTTTCATGTTTTGACGAATGTGCAAATGAAGGACTTTCCTGTCAGGGAAACATGAGCTATAATTGCAGCGTTGGAACAGACAGATGCTTACATAGAACTAATTTAACAATGTGCGGAACAGGACAGGAATGTTTTAACGGAACATGCATTGTTATTTCTGAATGCTCAAGCAACAGCACTTGCTTTAGCAACACCAGCTTAACCAACATATGCTCGATAGGCTTCTGCAGCTCAACAAGCAGGTGCCAGGCAATTTACAACTCTTCTGCGCAGATATGCAGAAATAATGTTTCTGAATGCGATATGCCTTCAAACTGCACTGGTTCTTCAGGAGTTTGCCCTAGTAATATTAACAAAACAGATGGCATCATATGCTCGATAGGAAAGTGCAGCGTAGGAAAATGCGTTAATTGCACTTCAGAAGGCGATTGTGGGGAAGACAAATGCTATGGAACAGAATTTAGAGATTATTCCTGCAATTCAACAAATGGATGCCAGTATAATGTTATAACAAAAGAAGAGAATTTGACAAATGGAAACTGTGAGGACGGTAAGGACAATGATTGCGATCTTTTAGTAGACACTGCAGACTCTGGCTGCGTTTCTATCTCAGTTTGCGGAAATAATGTAAAAGAAGGAGATGAAGTTTGTGATGGTACTGATCTAGCCGGAGAGACATGCACTGATCTTGGATTTGTTAGTGGCACACTGGCTTGTTTAGGAGATTGCTCTAATTACGATACAAGCCAATGTAGCGAAGTTGCTGCGCCATCTATGTCGCCTTGGGTTAGATTCTGGAAGTGGCTTTTTGGATAGAAAAAATATATTCTAAAAACATTTTTAAACACCTTGTTCCTGGCTTATTCATGGGCCCGTAGCTCAGCCCGGTTAGAGCACTGGCCTTTTACAGTATTCCACAGTGTTTTAAATGGAAACCAAAATACTGATGAAAGCCAGGTGTCGGGGGTTCAAATCCCCTCGGGCCCATTTAGGGGATTTGAAAAGTGGGAAAAGCAATAAAAAAACATTTGTAGACAAAAATGTGTTGTAAGAGCGCAGTAGGGACAGTTTAAGACCCAATTAAACCCCTAAAAACCCTTATTTTAGAGTTTTTATGGCTTGAAAGCATTAATTTCCAAGCATCCGAAACATTTATAAACCCACTTCTAATTCCTTTTAGTATTATAGAGTTGTTAAAGGTAATTTTGCAATTCTATAGTCTAAACTTTAAGGGTGCCTAAAAATCTTATTTTAAAAATGCATATACTCCAGCCCAAACACTCTAAATTAAAGCCTGACGAAATGGCCAAGTTACTTGAAAAGTATAATATTTCTCTATCTCAACTGCCTAAAATCAAAGCCAATGATGCAGCCTTGCTTGAGGACTGCAAGGTTGGGGATATTATTAAAATAGAGCGGAAAGATAAAGGAAAAGTTACTGATTATTACAGGGTAATCATAGCCAAGTAATAAAAAGCAAGAAGAAACATGGTAGAAAGTGAAAAATTAGAAAGCAAGAAAGACGAAGGGGGGGAAATAAAGAGTGAAATAAAAGACCCTCACTTACTTGTAAAAAGATACCTCCAAGAACACAGCCTGGTGGAGAGCAATATTATTTCTTTTAACAATTTCATTGAAGAAAGAATGCAGCAGATTGTTAATGAGTTGAATACTACTCTAGCAAACGAAGAAATAGAGATTAAACTTGGAAATATAAAAGTAGAGAAGCCAAATATAATCGAGGCAGACGGAAGCCAAAAAATGATAACTCCTGCTGAAGCAAGAATCAGAAACTTAACTTATTCTTCGCCTGTTTATCTAGAAATAACAATTAAACAAGGAGGGCAGATAGAAAGCCACGAAGTTGAAATTGGAAGAATTCCGGTAATAGTAAAAAGTAATGTGTGCAATATTGCCAATATGTCTAAAGAAGAACTTATTGAGGATTACATAGACCCTTTAGACCCGGGCGGATATTTCATTATAAATGGCAATGAGAGAGTTATGGTTATGACTGAGGATTTGGCAGCTAACCAGCCTTTTATAGAAATCTCAAGAGGAAAACTCTTATTAAGGCTGTTCTCGCAAAGAGGAAGTTACAGGATACCAGTAGCTATATCTGAAACGCACGATGGAATTCTTGATGTTTCTTTCTCAAGATTTAGGAACATACCGGCAATGGTAATGTTGAAGGCGCTTGGGCTGACTAAAGAGGCAGAGATAGCGAAGTACATAGGAAAAGAGACAGATAGTCTGATTGTAAACCTATACGAGTATGCAAACATACAGAACAGCGAAGATGCAATGATGAAAATTGCGGAGATCACAGCCTTACAGGGGACAAAAAAAGAGATTCTTGACAGAGTAAAGCAAAGGATAGATTCTTATCTCCTTCCGCATATAGGGTTAAACGAAGGTGACAGGAGAGAAAAGGCGGTCTCTTTATGCAAGTTCCTGAAACAATTTCTAATCGCTAAGGAAAATCCAGCAGTGCTTACAGACAAGGACCACTATGCAAATAAAAGAGTAAGGCTTAGCGGAGATCTGTTAGCTGACTTATTCAGAGTAAATTTAAATATCTTAT
>Ga0105101_10000025_pt1 | contig 53072 bp, 58 predicted proteins | sample PPLLak21cMay2015_2_FD_87037 | JGI IMG/M metagenome (GOLD analysis project Ga0105101, IMG submission 87037) | Freshwater sediment microbial communities from Prairie Pothole Lake near Jamestown, North Dakota, USA - PPLs Lake P8 Core (1) Depth... | ecosystem: Environmental > Aquatic > Freshwater >... | reverse complement strand
ATAATATGCTTTAGCTATTGATCTAGTATACTATTTTTATTTGTGGTGGTTTGGCATGTTCGTCCTTCACTTCTCTCGCGGGGGCTAGTGTAGTCTCGTCTTTGGGTGCTAATTCTGGGTCCTCTTCGAATTCCGGGATTGAGTGGAACCAGACGACCGTGAGCGACTACGAGAACAAGACTGCGCCTCTTATGATGTACCCGCCCAACTTACCGTACAATCAGCATGGTGGGTGGGGAGTCCTCAATGTTTCTGGGGTACCTAACCAGGACAACGGCAAGTTCCCCCAGGGATACGAGAGGACCTTTGATTTGAGCGACCCCAATACCCAGAAAGAGATTAGGGGGATTCTCTGGTCGCTCCCGTACAAAGGGCCGCTGGAGGTTCTGGCAGGTACTATCACCGGCGTGTTTAGCCCGGGTACGAATCACCGCTTCAGGGGCTTGAGTGTCATTCCACCTTCGTTCATTCGGGACAAGCGGCCCGAAGGGAAGCGCATGTATGTTCTGATTGACAGCAATGTTGACCCCCGCCTCCTGAAAGAGGTAGGCTATATGTATGTCGGTTCGACGGGAGTCACTGGGGAAATCCGGCGCAACTGGGACCACGCCTACCTCGCTTGCGTCGAAGAGGCGCTTCCTTACGACATTGATTTGCTGCTGGTCAGTGGGGGTGTTAAGGGAGTGACTGTCTCTTCCAACACCACCTTCCCTTCAAGCGCCGCGGGCTACTCCCAGACCAACTATTCTGTTAGCTTGTTCGGGGCGTATGCCAAGGGCGTGACAGAGGGGGAAACAAAACCCATCATCTACGCTGCAGGATACAGGCTTGCGCCAAATATGGCTGCGAGCAGGAAGGTTCCTGACAACATCAGGGAGTCTATTGGGTGCAAGAGTCCTCCGTGTAATGCGGCGCCTCCTGGCATGAGTTCGGTGCCACAGAGGAGCGCCAACGGCAACGGCAGTAAGGAAGTGATTCGGGTGGAGACTCAGCAGCCGAAATAACAAGCGCCCCTCCTCCGGACCTCCGGAACGACAATTGGGGGTAGAAGGATTTACCTACAGAGAAAGGAGGTGAGAAGACCCCGGGATTAAGGTTAAGGAACTTGGACAAATGTGGCTTTGCTAAGTTCCGGAAGCAAGTAGAGTAGTAATCTGCCACCTCTTGACTGGAGAGCTGCTTTCACTTTCAGTCCCCGCTGTTAGGAGAGTGGGGTCCACAACCTTGTTAGGAGTGGGCGAATCTCCTCTGTGTCAATTATGGAGAATCCAAACGGAGACCGAAAAAAACGGCGTAGCCCGAAAAAACGGACTGCGGGAGGATTCAAAGAGAAGGAGCTCGAATTATGTTGAAGAAACTCTTAGTTGGTGTTCTGGTTCTCGCATTCGTCGCCACCTCGGCCCAAGCAGTCATCGGGCAAATCGAAGGCTTCGAACTCGGTGCGGGCAACATTGTCCTGAAGACCGGCGGTATGGGTAGCGCCCAGGGCGGCAACATGGGTATGATGGCCCAGAATCAGAAGGGTGCGGACCTCGGCAGTGGCAGCATCGCCATGCAGGACCAGACCGGTATCGTTACGCAGAGTGCTGAGGCCGTTGGCGCCGGTGGGACCACCGCTGGAGCCGGCCAGATAGCTGGTGTCGGTGCAGAGCAAGGCCAAGCAGTCGCTCCGAATCTCACCACGCAAGGCCAGGGAGTCGATTTGGGTCTCGGACAGTTGGTCGGCAAGACGAGTGGCATCGGTGCGGCTGTCGGCGCGCAAGGCGCGGTAGTCGGACAGAATCAGATTGCAGCCTCCCCGACGGGATTTACCGCGAGCGGTCAGATGGCTGGTGGCGCACAATTCGGTGCGGTTGCCGGCGGCGACTGCAACACGGGGATGGTTGGTCAGTGTCTCGAGGTGACCGGTTGCCAAGTGACGATCAACGCGGCCGATTGCCCCAAGAATCCGTGCACGCCTCCGTGCCCTCCTCCGACCCCGCAGCCTCCCTGTGGCGGCTGCAACTGATCGCGGATCCGGTGTTTCTTGTAGTACCTGTAACACCAGGGAGCGTGTATGTTTCGGTTTGTCCAGCGCTGGATACTCCGAAGGCAGCATGTCCCTTCTTTCTTGACGGTTGGGCCTAACCGTCAATGGTTAAGCCTAAGAGCAGGGTGGGCGAGTTCCTTTTCAGGTCATCGGCAGATGATGATTGCCACGTGCGGGCAAATGGAGTTGCCGCGGTGCACGGGGTATGGGAAATTTGATTAGGAACTCGCCTTCCCCTGTTATTTTTGGAGGCTTTACTTTAAGGGAGGATGGGGATGAAAAGTCTTAGTGGTAGCTCTTTCTCAAAAGATGGGGGTTCTATGACGAGGGTTGGGTGCCAAAAATCGGATATAAGCAGTACTGGGCACTACCATCTCTCCTCTAAACTCGCCACTTCTATTTGACGAAGAGGCCATCCAGGCTTTTACCACTTGAGCTTTTCTCCCCTTTTTTTTGCCAAATTTTTTTGCCAGAATGTATATACTACAATATATATTTTGTAATATATATTATATTTTTCTATTGTGTAACTACTGGGTTAGCACTACAAAAGAAAAAGATTTATAAAGGCTGATAATTTAGGAAATTGTGAACTTGAAACAGCAGCAAAGTTATCATTAAATCAAAAAAATTCATATTCATCATTAGTACACACATTTGTTCCGCATCTCAGAGGATTTATTTCCTCTATAATGCACCATTGATCCAAGAACAACGACCACAGAGAAACATGAAGAGAAAAAACACAGATTCGTTTGTAATCATAAACCAGGCGGAAAAGCCAGTAAGTGGCTAGAATTGTGTTCTTACACAATTTGAAAAAAGCACAGAATTTTCTGCTAGTTAATACTATGGCAGAAAATCATTTTTCTCGTATTTCTAGCTTTTAAGCCTGGAAAACCCTATTTTTCCCTTGAGCAATCTCTGTGGACTCTGTCTGTAGGTTATGTGATAATCAGGGCCTCGTTTAGGTAGAGAGCCTTGTTCATGATATAAGCCCTGCGATACAATGCTTTTGAATCGGCACCATTGGGCGCAGGGCTTTCCCAAGAGACACGAGCCTCCGCGTAGTCTCACTTTCTCTCCCTCCGCACCGCGGAGGCTCGTACTAATCTTGACTAGCTATACCGTTTGGCTAGATAAGAAATATAAGAAACACCCCTTGACTGAGTTCCTGCTACTTTCTGCAAACGGTAGAAGTCCTAGTCCTACTTGCGGCTGCTTTTTTGGGCTTCTTCAGAAAGAGCAGGAACCTCCTTAACGCACGCACCGTGGGTACGGGATAGGGATAGGTTTTGCGGTAGGTCATGTCATAGCTCGTCTGGGGTTAGAGGCGTTTGGCGCCCCTTCCCTAGCGACCAGAGCTGTACTGCTTGCTGCGCGCTCTATTCTGTGCTCTCATTTCTGTACCCTCATTTGAGATTTTTCTCCCCTCCGCCAACCTCCTGTTGCTTCCTGTAACCGGAGGTTGGTTTTATTCCTCGGCGAAAGGAACATGGAAGTACCAACGTTTCACACAATGGGAGAAAAGTATGATACCGACACATAATGGTAGAAGGAAGCTCCGCAAGGACGAGAGGACTCGGCTAGCTCGCGAAGAGATGATGAAGAGGCGCCGCCAGTGTGAGAATGGCGGTAATGGAAATGGCAACGGCGGTTCGGGTTCGACATCTCAGTAGAAGGAGCAGCTATGAGGACTCAGCAGTTTTCTAGCCCTTTAACTTGGGAAGCGATTCACGGTCCCCAAGTTCGTGGGCCTTGCACGTTGTGTGTACGAAGAACAAGGAAACGTTCACTGAGGGGCGTACCCCTCTTAGTACTGGGAAGTGCACTGGCTTTGGGAGAAAGCCCGCCCGAAACGCCGCCTGATGGGTAGGCAGCATGCAGCACGCTTAACATCATGTCGTGATAGAGTTCGCCGAGGAAAATAGCTCAGGCGTTAACACGTGAAGCGCCTGTGAAGTGGGGAGATTATCGCCGGCCTGAAAATCCTGTGTCACCAAGGAAGGTGAGAGAGAACTGCTGCTCTTGAAGAGCACACGGGTCCCGAGTCTTGGGTAAGGGGATGGGAAAGCTATTCTGCAGCATGCCTCCTAATGTGCTGCTCTTTCCACGATCATCTTCTATACAAGACGCCGTACGGGGCGCTTCAAACGAGTTCACTCCAGAGTGGCCTACTGCCACTTTTCAGGCCGGCTCGCTTTTGCCATTATCTATAAGACGAGCTTGAGGTTCACTTGTTTTCCGGGTACCGTCTCGCCACGGACGGCTGGGGGAGGTTTGTCTGAAGGATGACCGGGAATTAGCATCCCTTTGACAGACCTCTTCCCTTGCTCTAATTCTATTTGTCTCTCGGTGTACTGTCTTCGATGTGTGCTCTGCAGTAGGGTAGTACGGGCGTCGGTAGCTCACTGAGGGTTGGGAGAGGCCACTTAACGGAGGAGTGGGGTGTTTGAATTTTCGACATTCTTGGCCAGGAGGATTGCTAGGGCCTCTCCCTTATTATTACTGTGCGGGTAGCTCAATTGGCAGAGCGTCGGTTTCCAAAACCGAAGGTTGGAGGTTCAAGTCCTTCCTCGCACATTTTTTTTTGTATTTTATTTTGTAAATCTGATTCTGGGGTCTTCCTACGTGGGGAAGGCCTTTAATGGAGACTCTGGAAATAGGAGGAAAGAAGATGGGACAGGGTATTAAGGGATCATGGTCAAAGGACGATATCAAAGAGCTCAAGAGGCTCTTCCCGAATCGGCCGACAGCGGAAGTAGCTGCTGAGTTGGGCAGGCCAACGGAGGCAGTCAAGAAGAAGGCGTCGCGTATGGGACTTAGGAAATCCCCCCGGTACATGAAGTTACTCGGACGGGCCTGAACTGCAGTTTGCTGATTTTCCGCGGGCGGGCTTAGCTCAATTGGCAGAGCGTTACCTTGATAAGGTAAATGTCGCGGGTTCAAATCCCCCAGCCCGCTTTTTTTTGCAAATTTTTTTGCACAAAATATATATACTATAATATATATTTTGTAGTATATATATGTAGTACTAAGCATTTTTATTTTTACTTGTGAAGCCAAAGATATGCTCGACAAACTATGCCAAGTTTTCTTTCTAGTAACTCTATCTTCATAGAAGATTTCGGAAACTGGGTCAATCGAAACATATTTAAATCCCCATAACTATTTTTTGGTGTTGATTGAGGAGCCAGAAAAAGAGGGGGAGTAGAGGGTCTGGTTATTCGGAGTATTAATAGTCATTAATCGTTACATCATCGGAACTTAGTTCCAATCTGCTTTCGCAGAATAGCTTGGCTATTCTAAAGAACAGAGAACAGAGGAAAAAGTGGAGCGTGGAGTGGAAGACAATGACATCAGTCATCATCGCTGACTAAGCAGAAAGAAGAGGGTCTACGAGATCAAATCTTGTAGAAAAGAGGGAAGAAGGCTCGATTAGAGAGTTCTATACTCGATTTTGTGCAACAGACGAATTCTTCGAAAATGCCGGTTATAAACTCGGAAAAGCCAAAATACCCATGCGCTAGGGAGAAAGGAGGTGAAAGAAAGGCCATTTAAGGCCAATAGGGAATTATTGCAGGTCAAACTCAGGTAGGTGCGAGGGTGAGTGAGAAGTGAGTAAAGAGCAAGCATTGGAATGCGTTTCAGGCGCGCGGCGCTTTGAGCGCGGAATGTGGAAGTCTTGAAGGTAGAATTGAGAGGTGACGTATGAAACGACTACTGAGACTGTGGCAGGTTTGTGGCCTCACGAGGAAACGGGAAGACGATCAGATCATGCGCGCGGCGGGCCACATCATCAAGAAGACGATGCATTCAGTCCTGGAGACCCAGTGACGCGGCGGCTGACAACCACGATGAACCGTAAAAGGACGGTTCGATAACAGGAGGGGTCCTTTGTAAATGGTCGCCCAACGGGTAAGACTGTTTCGAGGACCCCTGGTTTGGTATTAATTAGATAGGCTATCTCCTTGCCGTCTTCCGATGAGAGATGTTTCTGAGCAGTTTTCTCTAGGCGAGGTTGAGGGTCATCCCCCTCTTAAAAACCTCTTGAAAATGGGCAGTGGAGCACAAGTTCTTTGTTCCACAGAAAGCCAGAAAGGAAGGTATCCGGATGTGGAAATTACTGCGCAAGTAAGAGGAATAGATCCTGCCCGAGGAGTGGAAAGGAAAAACTTGGCATTTGGCTGCAATGCTGGGGCCAAGACTCTGTGCCATACCCTGATGGGCCTGCTGGATCGCTGAGTGAATCCGGCAAAAAAGTGCACAAGAGCCTGGTAAGAAAAGTGGAAAGACGTGCAGCTGTGGAGTGAACTCTAACGTTGGTTAAGGAGAAGAACGTGAGAAGAGTACTCCTCCTGATGTTGGTTGCAGTGAGCTGCATCACAATCGCCGTGGCTATGGGCAGTCCTCCAACCGCAACGAAGAGCATTTCTGATCAGATCCTGGCGGCTACCATCAACAGCTCGAATGACGCCGCCGCAAGTGAAGTTCTGGCCCTGCAGCCTGAGACCGGTTTGGTGAAGGCGAACGCAGGAGCGACTGCATTGTGTCCGATGACGGCCGTGAGTTCCTCCCCGCCCAATTGCGACGTCGACCTGGCTACGGCAAAGAATGCCAAGGTGCAAGTGGCGGCGGCGAACACGGCGACAAGCGAATGGTTCAACACAGGTCCTCCGGCGGCAGCGATGGTGCAGTTTGTGAACAACACGTCGCCGCCGCAAGTATTCGTGCAAGCTCTGGCCAATGACCCATTGCTGAACTCGGGTGATGCCTTTCTCGAGATGAGGTCGGCTCTCCACCAGGACGGTCAAAGCCAGGGCGGTGTAGCAGTGCGTGCCAATCATCTGGTCACCTAGGCAGATCGGCCATTTAGGGTGCACTGGATTGCATGGCACGCGTGAGATCGTGAGATTGTGAATAGGGCCCTGGAAATGCCCGCTGCTGTTCTGAGTTCTACGTGAACTCCCAGCAAGGCTATGGCCGGGGTCAACAATGGTCGAGGGGTGGTCGCTCTGCTTAAGGTGTGGCGCGACCACCCCTCTTTGGTTTTGGTATCATAATACGGGGGAGTAACTAGAAGCGAGAGATGAGAACACCGCTTAGGCTAGCCAGTGGGAGATACTCGGTAAAAAGCAATCTCATATGGCAAAAGACGGCGGCGTTTGGCAGCTCTTTCCTGAGGGACCTTGAATGGGCTGTCCGAAGGGCTTGTTCACTCTTGCTAGTGGGCCGGCCCTTCCCCTTGGTATGATAGACTCATCTGATCATTGGGCAATGAAAAAGCCGGGTAGTCTGGTTGGGCGTGATCCAGGAGCCACTGCGGGGACGAGGATTTTCATTAGCCTCCTTCCAAAGCTAGATTCTGGGTAGGGAATCTGGCTTTTTTCCTTTGAATCCGGTCGGTTTGTTGGAACGAAGAAAACCGTTTCATCTTTTTCTCCGGCGTCGTTGCGTCGTAAACGACGCCATTGGCATCATTAAGTCTCCAGTGGCCGTCAAACAACGCGAAGCCAGTTGTGGCTGCTCTTCCTATGTGGCCCAACTGGCTTTGAAAGTATTCAGCCCTCCGTGGTTAAAAGGCTGTTCGAGCTCTCTATCACTGCCTCCACCAAGCTTAGCCAGAGTAAGAGGTGTTCCTCCTCTCTGGCTAGCTAACATCAATCAGTATCTCCCTAGATGCTGAGAATGATACGAGCCATCCACAGGGCCTCCAACCAAAAGCCAGCTGACTGACACACGTCACTGGCTTTTAACATCAATCAGTATCTCCCTAGATGCTGATATTGATACAAGTTTGTGTAAGGCGCCCTAACCATAGACGAAAAATACTAGATGCCGAAGATTACTTGAGGCACAAACGATGGGATATGGGAGCCTTGCTTTTGCATGGAGGAGAAGGCCGGGCCAAATCTATAGCTGGCGTGGAGGAGGCGGCCCGGTTTTAATGACGAGCTGGTCTTACCAGAGGAAGTTTTTCGTTTTCTTCTCCAAACTATGGGGGGGTATAGCGATTAGCACACTACGCTGAGGGTACGGGAGTTGCCGTTACCGGCAGGCACGAAGGGCTACTCTCCTGGACGACCCATCGTCCAGCCATAATAGAGTCATAAAAATCAACTGCTCCTGCTCTTGTTAGTCAGTGAGATCCGTGTTCCGGTGATGGGGACTGTTAGTCCCACAGTGGTTGAGGGAGACCTCTTCTTTGAGCTGGTCCCTGGAAGAGGTCTCCCCTCCTTTTGATTTGGATCCTGCCATCCCTTGTTGACGCCTCCTGCTGGGAGTTGGGACGTGTTTCTTATCCCATGAAGAAGCGAGGCAACCCCCCTGTGTTTCGTCTCTCTTGCGCATCCACTCACTCCTGCTCGACATGTTCTGACAATGGGTGGGCGCAAGGCGCAGGGGGTTCTTTTTTGGGTGAATCCTGCTAAACTTGGCAGGTTCTTGGTTTTTCTCCTTTCCGCGCAGGGAGATGTTAAGAAGTGGATAAGTCGTGAGGCTGGAAATTTCGAGGGCTGAATGCGCGGCAGCCCTTTTTTTTGCAATTTTTTTGCCAAAATGTATATACTATAATATATATTTTATGTAGTATATTTTATAGTATATATTATTTTGTGTTCTTTTTTGTTTGTCAATTATTTTTTTTGCAAAATTACTTAAGAAATCTGGAAGCATTCGCTAACCAGATTTTTTCTGATAACTCGAATTAGAAGTCTCTTTTATGAGGGGAGAGTAATACATTTGTTAAAGGAGGGGGCAAGAAAATAAAGAAGAATTCATTCATGTGCTAGGAAGCAATATTTTTTTGCAAAATTATAACTATGTAGAATTTTATCCCTGATGTGTAACTACTATTTTAGTGTTACACAATAATAACGTTTATAAACGAAAAGGGGCTATTATAAATTTATAGGAATAAAAGTAAATAATTAAAAATAGAAATCTGAAAATTAGCTAGTTTATTACGTTCATTTTTTGAAGTAGAAGTAACACATCCGCATTCCTGAGGAAATTTTCCTCTTGACCATAGAACCATTGACCACATGAGAACATGAAGCGAAGACACCGACTGCGGTAAGCAAAAACCAGGCGGAAAAGCTCTAAAACATCAGGAAAACCGTGTTTTGGTGCTTAAATGAGAAGTCCTAAATTGGATTTTAGTTAGAGGACTCTCTGGCAAAGCTTTTTTTCTTTAGTTTCAGGTTTTAACCAACTGAAAAGTGAGTTTGTAGATATTACCTTTGAAAGGGGATAACCATGGAAACGCATGATACTGGAGAGCCAAAGCAGGCAACAGAAGTGTTGACAGCACCGGGAAGCAAGGTCATAGTGGTAGGTGGTATAGAGGTAGACGGCAAGGAGCATGATGAATGGAGACAGGCACCGAAGAGGCATGGAATTAGGATGATGCTGCTGTTCTTGGACTTCTTGGCAGTGCTCATCTATGTGCATTACTTCATGATAAGGAGCGTTGTGAGAGATGCTAATGAGAAGGGATTTTCTCTTGTTTCTAACAAGATGCTTTCATATTACGGCGTCTTGCTCATCACTGGGTCGCTGGTATTTGTCGCCTTGGTCCTCAAGTTTCGGAAAGCAGAAAGGTCAAGGCTCACAAGAGAGAATGTCCTGAGAGCAGATCCTATCATCCCCTTTTGGGTTATGGGCTTTGATTGGGGGTGGCCGATTGTATTTGTCCCATCAATGATTCTGATGGTTATATTCGGCATGGTGGGCCTCTTCCTTAACTGGGCGCTTCATGGTGCGCCTGCTGTGGAAAGGGTAGAGGAAGTAATGGGAGGAATCTTCATATTCTTTGGTACCTTGAATGCCCTGGCTGCAGTATTCAAGCTTAGGCTTTCGATACTGCTTCTGGTCGCTGGTTTCTTTTTTGCGGTCTTGTTCATCATGCTCCTGAACGGGATGGACACTTTTGTCAACTTTTTCAGGAGTTTTCGGCATCTGGGAGTTCAAGTCGAGCCATTAGGATATCTAATCCTGGCTTATGTCTGGTTCATATTCCTGAGGGTAATATGGCTAAGAGGCTTGTTTTACTATTGGGTTTTCACACCCAACAGCCTCGAGGTGCAGGCTGGCCTTGCGGAGAGTGTCCGGACATACAATCGCGCTGATGTGCGCCCGGCGAAGGATACGGATAACGTGGTCCTGAGAGCATTTGGTCTCGGCATGATCATTTTCTCTTTTCCTAGAGATCCGGGAACGCATCAGATATCCAGTCTTGTTTCAGGGGTTGGGAGAAAGGCGCAGGACCTTGACCGTGTTACTGAAGTGAGAAATGTAACATAATCTTGGAGCTAGGAGAAAGGAGGCATTAACTAGCTGTTCAAGTTATGATGCTGCTGATAGCAGAGAGTATATTATCTTTCATGGAGGTAAGACTTATGCAAGTAGAATCAGCTAATTTGGATCTCTTGACCGGGCTGAAAGTCAGGAAGCCGGGTGTGGAGATGACAATCGTGACTCAAGTGGGTCCAAGGATAGCCGAACTGATGGCGCCCGGAGGGCCAAACATCTTGTTCTGGGATCCTGATGGCTTTAAGAGCGCCAGAAAACGTGGGGAGTGGTTCTTGAGGGGCGGGCATAGGGTCTGGACTACCCAACCCGGAGCAGACGAGTGTGAAGGAACCTATGCTGTTGACAATGAGCAGTGCAAAGTTGAACGAGATGGCGATGCGGGTAATGTGAGCAGGCTTGTTATAACAGGGGCAGAGCATCCGGTATTCAATATTCGGCGTTCGCTCGTGGTCGTGGACAACGGCTTGGAATGCTCGGTGGATGTCATAAATCGTGTCACCAACACCGGTGATATGCTCTGGAGCGGTGGTCTCTGGGGGTTGACATGCACAAATCCCGAGGGATGTACCTATTTCATCCCACTTCCTACACAAAAGCCACCATCTGGATGGTCTCCTTTTACGGTGAGGTTTTTCCCGAACTGGGCAGGCCATACTTCTCCATTCCCGAATCCGCAACTGGTCTGGACTGAGAAGTTTCTCGTCATCAATCCTCAGGGCATTGAGACTAAGGTGGCAATCGAAGTCCCGGCTGGGTGGATTGGCTGTTACGGCCCTCATGTCAACTTCTACAAGATGGTAGCCTACGACCAGAGGATAATTGACAGATGTCCCAATGGAACCAACATCGCCTTCTACATCGGTCCCAAGAACTTCATGGTGGAGATGGAAGTGATGGGGCCGTGCGTGACTCTCAGGCCGGGGGAGACTCTGGAACTTAGGGAGAGGTGGGTTCTTCTGCCGCCGTGTGCTCCTGAGAACGTGGATTCCGGCCAACTGGATACATTCAAGGAAGGATTGTAATCTCGCCTATTTAGCGCGGGAGAGAAAGGAGGTTAAGCAGCAGTCAGAAGATGGAGAGAACGTGAAGAAAAGAACCTGTCAGAGCGTATCTGGCAGAGAGGCTAAGTGTTAATGTGCGATTTTCAGGGAGGTACAGTTATGGGAAGACCAGTTACGTTGTTTACAGGGCAGTGGGCTGACCTGCCGCTGGAGACACTGGCGCAGAAAGCCAAAGGCTGGGGCTACGATGGTTTGGAGTTGGCCTGCTGGGGTGACCACTTCGATGTTGAAAAGGCGGCGGGCGTCACCCTTGAGGAACTGCAGGTGTATCTTGGGGATCACATTCTCGTTGATGCCGCCAAGTTCTTCGCTACCCGAGAGTGCGTGCCGGCGGATGAACACAATAAGGCGCAGTGGGCTCTTCTTGCAAAGCATGGGCAGACCTGCTTTGCTATCTCCAACCATCTGGTTGGCCAGGCTATCTGTGACCGGATAGACCTCCGCCATGAGGGAATCCTGCCTGCAAAGGTGTGGGGCAGGGGCGTTGGTGTAAATCCTGGTGAACTCGGTTACGATGCTGGAGAAGCCGAGAAAATCAGACAGCGCGCGGCACTGATGATGGTCATTGCCGGCATTGCGGCTCGCCGCTTCCAGAACCTCAATCCTGATCCGGGGGCATGGGGGGTGAAAGAGGCGGTTGTCAACGGCTTCACCGGCAGCTCGATCTGGCCTCTGCTGTACTCGTTCCCGTCCGTCTCGGCGGAGATGATTCAAGCCGGCTACGATGACTTCGCCAAGAGGTTCCTTCCGATTCTGGATGCCTTTGCGGCAATCAGCGTCAAGTTCGCGCTCGAAGTCCATCCGACCGAGATTGCGTTCGACATCGCCTCTGCCCAGCGGGCTTTGGGTGCGGTCAAGAATCACAAGGCATTCGGCTTCAACTACGACCCGAGCCACTTTGGCTACCAGCATGTCGACTACGTGAAGTTCATCCGCACGTTCGGCGAGCGCATTTTCCACGTTCATATGAAGGATGCGTGGTGGGGTCATGGCGATGGTACAGTCGGCGTGTTTGGTGGGCACATCGCGTTCGCCGACCCCAGAAGGTACTGGGACTTCCGCTCCATTGGCCATGGCGATGTCAACTTCGAGGAAATCATCGTGGCATTGAACGATGTAGGTTACTGGGGCCCGCTATCAATCGAGTGGGAAGACACCCGCATGGACCGCGAGATGGGGGCGGAACAAGCCTGCAGGACTATCAAGATGGCAGACTTCAAGCCCTCGCAGGTGGCATTCGACGCGGCGTTCGCCAAGAAGTAGCCTGAATCGAGTCTGTTGTTTGTTGTATTACGTGTTGTGAGTGGGCCGATGAAGTTTTGTCGGCCCTTCTTTCTTTTTACTGTGTTGATTGCTTAGATTCCGGGAGGACAATGTTATGAAACTGGATCGAGAGTTGCGAATGGGCTTGATTGGTGGCGGCCCAGGAGCATTCATTGGTGATGTACATCGCAAGGCCTCGCGCCTGGATGGGGAGATCAAGCTGGTGGCTGGAGCCTTAGATATCGATCCTGCCAAGTCGGAGCAGATGGGCAAGCAACTGGCTCTTGATCCCCGCCGTGTGTACAGCACCTATAGGGACATGATTCGGGCAGAGAGAAGGCTGCCTGATGAGCAGCGAATCGACTTCGTTGCCATCACCACGCCTAACAACTGGCACTTCCCGATAGCGCGTGACTTCCTCAAGGCAGGCTTCCACGTGATGTGCGAGAAGCCCATGACCCTCAGCCTGCGGCAGGCCAAGGCTTTGCAGGCGCTTGTCTTGGAGAAGGGCCTCGTGTTCGGGCTCATGCACAACTACACGGGCTATCCCATGGTGAAGCTGGCCCGCGACATGGTCCGCAAGGGAGATCTTGGTAAAATCCGCAAGATCGTCGTGCAGTACCCGCAGGGTTGGCTTGCTACGGCGCTAGAGAAAACGCCTCCGGGCACGGGAGGACAGATGCAGGCTTCATGGCGCTGCGACCCGAAGCAAGCTGGCGCCGGCGGTTGCCTCGGTGACATTGGCGTGCATGCAGCCAACCTGTCCGAGTACATCAGTGGCCTGAAGATTGCCCAGGTCTGTGCCAACCTGTTCACGTTTGTCCCGGGCAGGCCGCTTGACGATGACTGCAATTGCCTTCTGAAGTTCGACAACGGCGCCAGCGGCGTCCTGCATGCCACGCAGATTGCCATCGGCGAAGAGAACAATCTGGCCATCTGGGTGTATGGCGAGAAGGCCAGCCTTGAGTGGCATCAGGAGCATCCGAACTACCTCTACGTCCGCCGTTTGGACAAGCCCGAGGAAGTCTGGAAGAGAGGCAACGGCTACGTCGGTGCCTACAGTGCCGCTGCCGGTCGCGGCACCCGCCTACCGTCTGGTCATCCAGAGGCCTTCCTCGAAGCGTTCGCCAACAACTACCTGAACTTCTGCGAGACTGTCAAGTGCCGTATCGCAGGAGATACGCCGAGCGAGTTGGCTCTGGACTTCCCGAACGTCGCTTCTGGAGTTCGTGGTATGCTCTTCATCGAGACCGTGGTCCGCAGCTCCAAGAGCAAGCAGAAGTGGGTGCCTATGAAGACATAGGCGCCTGTTTTTCCTTTTCAACCTCTTTCCTTACTTAGGAAAAGGTTCCTGAATAGGTTATAACTGTTGAGTCTAGTCTTGGGCCCTCTTTTGGGAGAAAGGAGCGAATCGACAGAAAAGTTTCGGTAGGAGTGATGAAAAGGAAAGGATTCCTTTTGCGAAGGGAATCGACATGCGCATGTTTTGAGATACAAGGAGTGAGTATGAGCAAAAAATGGATTTTCTTGTGGGTCCTTTCGCTGGTTTTGGCGATGGGATCAGTGACTGTTCCGGCATATGCTGGATTGACCTCCGGTGCTTCGAACCTGGATGGCACCCTGTTTGGAGCGTATTCCACGCTGTTCTGGGACATCGAGTTCAACAATCAGACGAAGCTCTACGACTGGCAATTCTGCCTATCTTGGCCTAACACGAATGACAAGCAGATTGATGTCCTTCTTGGTTCGGCGCCAGGTGTTCTTCTGGTAGGCGAGTCCCCGGAACCTGAGCCAGGCGGGCCTGAGCTGTTCCACCATGCTGACTATCCCAATATGCCGGCAGATCTGTATGGGTTCGAGTGGAATGTGATAGGGGACGGGGACAGGTACGAGTGGAAGTTCTCAACTGCGGCTCCGCCTGTCTGGGGGGACTTCTACGCCAACGCAGGACTTGGCCCGTGCGGAAAGTACTACAATACCGCATGGAATTCTGCCCTTGCTGGCTGTGGATGTTATGTCCCAAATCCAGGTCCATGTCCGGCAGTTCCTGCTCCTGGAGCATTCTTGCTTGGGGGCATAGGTGTGGGTTTGATCGGGTGGCTTCGCCGGCACAGAGTTCTGAACTGCTGACGTAGCTGATGCGCTCAGCTGGTTCGGGTGAGCAGTTTCGCGTAGGAGAGTCTAGCGATAGATTCTCCTACGCTTCTCCATTTTGGAAGGGAGCAGGACTATGTGCACGGAACAGAAACGAGAATGTGACTGCGGTCGCGAACTTGATGGTAATGGGCTCTGCCCAGAGTGCCTGAAACCGCCCGAAAGCTGCGAATGCGGTCCAGTCGAAGATGGCGGGGATGAAAAGGAAGGGGAGGAGTGGTAACTCTCCTGCAATTGCATGAGAGTAATTAAGAGTATGGGCCTTTGTTGCTTAAGATCTCTACACGCGATCTCAAAAGCTCAGAGGCCCCCTTGTTTTTTGCTTTTTTTTGCATTTTAATATATACTACAATATATATTTTATGTAGTATATTTTGTAGTATATATTATCTTTTGTTCTTTTTTGTTTGTCAATTATTTTTTTTGCAAAATTTCCAACATTCTTTTCCACAACATTTAATAACTTATTTTTTTTCTTAGTTTAATGACTGTTGATTATGGAAAAGTTGGTTTGAAAGCAGGTTTAGAGATACATCAGCAGCTGGATAGCCATAAATTATACTGCAAGTGCCCGAGTTTGTTAAGAAAAGATGAGCCGGATTATGAAATAGAAAGAAAGTTGCATGCTGTTGCAGGCGAAGGAGGGGAAATTGATGTCGCTGCTAAGCACGAGGCTTATTCTGACAGGAAATTTGTTTATCAAGGATATAACGATACGACTTGCTTGGTGGAGCTAGATGAGCAGCCTCCTTATTTGCTCAACAAGGATGCGCTTGAGATCGCTTTGCATATTTCTCTTCTTTTGAATTGCAAGATTGTTCCAATAAGCCAGATAATGAGAAAAACAGTTATTGACGGAAGTAACACTTCTGGATTTCAAAGAACAGTGTTGATTGCAAGAGATGGATGGTTAGAAACTGATTCTGGAAAAGTCGGGATTTGGTACGTTTATTTGGAGGAAGATGCTGCTAGAAAAGTTTCAAAAGAAAAAGATAAAGTTGTTTATAGGCTGGATAGATTAGGAATTCCTTTGGTGGAAGTTGTAACTGCTCCTGATATTAAAAGCCCGGAGCAAGCAAAAGAAGTTGCTTTAAAAATTGGAGAGATACTAAGAGCATGCAGAGTTAAAAGGGGGATTGGAACAATAAGGCAGGATATTAATGTAAGTGTTAAAGGGCATCCTCGAGCTGAGATTAAAGGATTTCAGGAGCCAAGAATTTTTACGCAAGTAGTTGAAAAAGAAATTGAGAGGCAGCTGAAAGATTTGGAAGAAAAAAATCCAAAAGAATTAGCTGCAGAAGTAAGAGGAGCTAATCCAGATGCAACCACCAGGTATATGAGGCCTTTGCCAACTTCTGCTAGGATGTATCCTGAAACAGACCTTCCTCTGTTATATATAACAAAACAAATGATTGACAAGGCAAAGAAATCTTTGCCTAAGATGAAAAGCGATATAATGGAAGAGTTGAGGAAAGAAGGAGTGAGCCAGGAAATGATAAAGCTTCTTTTGCAGAAAAACAAGCTTTCTGAATTTAAAGAACTGGCTTCTATAATAAAAAATCCTAATTTAGTTGTGAAAATGCTTATATTGTGGAGAGAAGAAATGGCCACGCATAAAGGCCAGCTTGTTGAAGAAATCGAGAAGGTTCTGACTATCGATGCTTTGGAAGAGATATTAAAAACATTGAGGGATGGGAAAATAAAAGAAGAAGATGTTAAAGGGATAATGAAAGAGGTTGCAGATGGCAAGAAGCTTAAAGATGCAATGAAAAAAGAAGAGGCTGATACGCATTCGATAGAAGAAGACATTATAAAAATAATCAAAGAAAAGCCAGGGTTGAGAGAAGGGGCTTACATGGGGCTTTTAATGGAAAAATACAAGGGAAAAATTTCTGGAAAAGAATTAATGGAACTGATAAAGAAACATCTAAGCTAAAAACAACAAAACAAATATATTAAAAATTTAAAAGTTAAAAAATAAAAAACTAAACTGATTTTCTTCTTTAAGAACAGATTTTAGAATCCTTTTTTCTTCTTAAAGCATTCTTTGCAGAAAACGTCTCTTCCTTCTTCTGGTTTGAACGGCACTTCACATTCTTGTCCACATTCAGAACAAGTTGCTTTGTGCATTTCTCTTGGGCCAAAATCTCTTCGTGGTCTAAATCCACCGCCTCTACCGCCGCCTCTTCCACCGCCGAAGCTTCTTGGACCCCTTCTATCTTCATCCATACTATCCTCCTCATAGGTGCCCTTATAGGCAAATTTCTTAATAATATTGGGTTTAAAAATGTTTGTTTTCTTGTTATTTATTTTTTTCTAAAACTTTAAAAACCCTGTTTTCTTAAATAAAAGATAAAAGAGGGGAAAATGAAAAAGCCATTGAAAACAGCTGCGATATGTGGGATAATTATGTTAGCTGCCAGTCTTATAGTGGGGATTATAGCCCTTGTTGTGACTGCTCTGGCTTATACAAGCCCTGCTACTTCAGGCGCATCTTCTGTTATTATGCCTGAACAGTTTAGGCCTGCTCAGCTAGTTGTTACTATTCTTTCTTTGCTTCTCATTCCATTGGGAGTGGCATTTTTATACGGATTTGTTGTGTTGGGAAAGAAGGTTGATAGCAAAATTGTATTTGATATTGCCTGGATTTTAATTGTTCTTTCTGTTCTTGGAGGAGTCATGGTGTTAATGTCTATTTTTACTGGAGATATTTATATTAAGCCTCAGGCAAATTACGATCCAAATGCCTCTCTTTCGAGTATTTTTACAAATTCGATTAAACAGAGTGTTACAAGCTCTCCTACTTATGCACCTCTCTTTCGAGTAGTTGGAGATTCTGATGCTTTTTTCTGGACATTTTTAATAGTCATGGTTCTAGGAGGGATAGCCTTGTATGTAATTTTTGGAATAGGAATTATAAAACTGAAAAACAAGGAAATTCCTTTGGCTGTTGCAACAGGGATCTTTTATATTCTTGCTCCTTTTTGGGCAGTATTTAGTGTGGTAGCGAGCATTCTTACAATAATAATGTTTTTCAAGTGCTCTAGAAAATTTGAGGCTGGAAGGAAAGAAGAAAAAACAGAAGAACCTGTGGAAAAAACAACAGTTAAAAAAACAAGAAAGAAATAGGTTTATAAATTATCTTTTTCTTTAGTTTTCATGCTACGAACTCATAAAATAGGAGAGATTAACGAGAAGCTTGATGGTAAAAAGGTAAAAGTTAGCGGATGGGTTGATACTACGAGAGAGCATGGAAAAGTTTTGTTTATTGATCTTAGAGATAGATATGGGAAATTGCAATGTGTGATTACTGCTCAAAATTCTGATTTTCAAAAAGCCAAGGCTTTAGCTAAGGAATCTTGCATTTCTCTTGAGGGAAGCATTAATAAAAGGCCAAAAGGAACTGAAAACAAGGAAATTTCAACTGGAAATGTAGAACTGCTTATTGATAGATTAGAGGTTTTTAACAATTGTCCAAGGCTGCCTTTTGAGCTTGATGAAAAAGATGTAACTGAAGATGTTAGATTGAAGTACAGATTTTTAGATTTAAGAAGGGGAGTTTTACAGAAAAGCTTGATGTTCAGGCATAAGTTCATTAAGTCTATAAGGGATTATTTTGATAAAGAGGGATTTATTGAGGTAGAGACCCCTCTTCTGGGAAAAAGCACACCGGAAGGAGCCAGGGATTACATTGTGCCGAGCAGAGTAAATCCTGGAAAATTCTATGCTTTGCCTCAATCTCCGCAGTTGTACAAACAGCTTTTGATGGTTTCTGGATTTGACAGATATTTTCAGATAGCAAAATGCTTGAGGGACGAGGATTTAAGAGCAGACAGGCAACCTGAATTCACACAATTAGATGTTGAGATGAGTTTTGTTGAAGAGGAAGATATTTACCATGTTGTTGAGCATGCTTTAAAGCACGCATTTAAAGAAACTCTTGGAATTGATTTAAAAATTCCTTTCAGAAGAATAAGCTACGATGATGCTATGAAAAAATACCATTCAGACAAACCTGATTTAAGAAAAGAGACCGGAGAAAAGTATGCTTTTACATGGATTGTTGATTTTCCAATGTTTGAATACAACAAAGAAGAGAAAAAGTACGATGCAGCCCATCATCCGTTCTGCATGCCGACTAATTTAGAGATTATGGAAAAAGAGCCATTGAAAGTTAGAGCAAGAACTTACGATTTAGTATTAAATGGGACAGAGCTTTTATCAGGAAGCATAAGAATACATAATCCTGAAATTCAGATGAAAGTTTTCAAGATTCTTGGAATTTCAGAAAAAGAAGCTCAGAAGAAATTTGGATTTTTGCTAAATGCCTTATCTTATGGGGCTCCGGTCCATGGAGGATTCGCAATCGGGTTGGATAGACTAATTCAGATATTAACAGAGACTGAGTCAATAAGAGAGGTAATTGCATTTCCTAAAAACAAAGAAGCAAAGGATATAATGCTGGATGCGCCTGCTGAAATTGATGAAAAGCAGATTAAAGAAGCACACATTAAAGTTGAAAAGCTAAAAATTAAAAAGAAAAAATAGAAAGCAAAAGGTTAAAAAGAGAAGAGTATTTAAATTAAAAAGAAATAAAATAAAAAGAGGTAAAAAAATAGGATGGAAGACAGGATATTGAAGTTATTAATAAACAGGGTGGCTGGATTTATTGTTTTCCTGCTGATTTTAGTACTGTTGAATATCTTTATTACTTATATAGATTTTCCTCTTATAAAAGAGATTGTCCTTTTCTTTAATAGCAAAGTTTTAACTATTGGCATTTTGCTCTTGTTTATAGTCCTTGGGGAAATTTTCATGATGTTAAATTTTCCTTTAAATTTTCCTGGCCCTATATTTAATGCAGCTGGTTCAATTTTTATAATCCTTTTTATCTTAGATATATTCCAGCTTTTAATGACTTTGGGAGGCATAAGTTTGCCTAGCATTCCTTTTGATTTAATTTTCTTAGGAATAGCCATAGTCGTATGTTTGGTAGTCCTTATAACAGGATATGTCAGTATTTTCAGGAATAGGCCTAAAAAAATGAGGAGAGGGGCAAGGAGAGAAGAGGAGGAAGAAGAGGAGCCAGAGGAAGAACCTGAAGAAGAGGAAAAAGAAAAAGTGAGGAAAGAAAAACTAGTGAAAGAAAAAACAGAGAACAAGAAAGAAGAAAAACACATAAAACCAATTCTAAAAAAGAAGGTTAAAAAAGTGAAGATAAGAGAATAAAAATAGAGTTCTAAGATTAATTCAATAGTGGATATATTGAAAGAATTTATAATCTTTAGATGTTTTAGAATCTATCGGTAAAATGTCTCCAAGAAGAGAGTTAAAGAAGAATCTGGCAAATTCAGAATGGATGAGACAGAGAGTTTTACCTAGATTAACTGGAAATTCTTTTGGGAAAATTTATGGCAGAATATTTCATGCTACAGATGATAGCGGGTCAGATACTCATTGGGATGACAACAAAGAGCCTTTTGAGGAAAAAGGGTTAAAGCTCGGTAGATTACATCCTGGACAGGATACTTATGATCAATTTCCTGGATTTCCTTTCTGGTTTGTTACTAGCGAAGAGACTGTGGAACCAGGAGTCGAGGTTTATGTTTTAGAATCAGGAAGATTAGCGTTTGTTCAAGTTAAAAGAGGAAGCTACGATAGCGGCAAGAGCCTCTCAGCATATGGAGAATATGGAAATTATGAAGAAAGAAGAATGTTAATTCCTGATGTATACTTGTTGCGCCCGCATGCTCGCACCCTAGCGCAAATGATTTTGGAGAACTTGAATTAATAAGATAGATATATTAATCTAGAATTCTATTTTTCCCTATGGAAAGAACTCCAAGAATACCTTATCCAAACCAGGAAGAAATACAAAAAGGCAGGTTTAAATAAAGAGTTCTCTTTATGGGGTTATGCAGAAAAATAGAGTTTCAGCATTCATAGATAGTAGGGTTGGCATATCTATAATTGCCCTTATTGTTTCAGTTATACTCATTCTTGGAAATGAAAGCATGGTTTCTACTAAATCCATTGGAGGAGTGATACTTGTTTGTGTAACTTTGTTTTTACTTCAAGAACTTTGGACAAGATGGAGAGTGAAAAAAAGTCTGAAAAGTGCAGAGATAACAAATATCCCACACTCAACAATTGCATCCTATTTTGAAAGGAATGACATCAAGTATATCTACAAGCCAAAAGAGGAGAAATTGTTTGATTTCTACCTGCCTCAATATGATGTTTATGTAAAATATTGGGACATAGATCACTCTAAAAGAGATGAACTTATTAAATATGCCAAGAAAGGAGAGATGAAGTATATTGAAATCTTTTATGATAAATTAAATCCAGTTTCCCTGCTCCATTCCTCTTTTATGAAAAAGTTATCTGAAGTATTAAAGAAAAAGTAAAATGGGCTTATACAACCTGTATGTAACTAAAAGAAACTCAATTCTTAATGACATTTTGAACAAGGAAAATTATCTTTATTCAGAATGGGAAAGTTTTTTGAAAAGAGATACCTATTTGACATCTGATCTAAAAGAAAAATTCCTCAAAGATTACTCAAAATTGTTTCATTGGATCTTTTTGATAAGCAGGAGTGTCAGGGTTTCCTCAAAGAAATATAGAGTGTTTTTAGAGGGGTTAAGGGCAGAGGTTGAGAATTACAATGAGCAGTTCATAAAATCAAGATTAGTGCAATACAAACCCTTATTTGATGGACAGCAATACAACCTCAAACGATTGGATGATCCGCAAAGAAAGGCAGTAATCATAGATGACTGGCATAACCTTGTTATTGCAGGAGCAGGAGCAGGGAAAACAGCAGTCTTAACCTCCAAGATTGCATATTTAGTCAATAGGCAGGACAAACCAAAGATAAATCCTGAAAAGATCCTTGTTCTTGCTTTCAACAAACTTGCAGTAAGACAAATTCAGGATAGAATGAGTAAGAACTTTAAGATTGATGGAGTGAAAAACATAATGAATTTCCATCAGTTAGGTTACAGCATAATTGGAAACTATCTTTTGTTTGAGGGAGGAGAGGAGGGAAAGATAAGGGCAAGATTAAATTCTATACTCAAGGAATTGTTAAAAAATAAAGGATATCAAGATCTCTTTTTGGAGTATCTCTCCACTCATCTTGATGAGGATGCAACCTTTGAGGACAAAGAGGAATACTATAATTATATGAGAGATAAGAGATACACAACTTTAAGGAATGAAAAAGTGAAATCTGTTGCTGAAAGGGACATTGCAAATTTCCTATTTGCACACAATATAAAGTATGAATATGAGAAAATAGTTGATTGGACAGAAGATAAGTATCAGCCTGATTTTTGGTTGCCTGATTATGACATTTACATTGAACATTGGGGATTGGACAGGAACAATAAAGTTCCTGAATGGTTTGAGGGAAAAAATCCCTCTGAAAAATATCTTAAAGACAAAGCAATGAAATTGGAGCAGTTCAAAAGGCACAACAAAAAATTAGTCCAAAGTTGGAGTTATGAAAGAGGGGAGGGGATACTTATAACTAACCTCATGGAGAACTTAAAGAATATTTCAGAAGATATCCAGTTCAATAGGCTGTCTTATGAGGAGATTGTTGAAAAAACCCATTCCTTTAAAGAGAACTCACAGGAAATATTGGAGATGATTTCCTCCTTTGTTAATATAGCAAAATCAAATGGGCTTGATGTTGAGGATATCAGGAAAAGGACACAATCAAGCCAGTATTCAGAAAGGCAGAGGTTATTTGGCAGGATTGCAGTGGAGGTTTTCAAGAAATATGAAGATTTACTGCATGAGGAAAGAAAGATTGATTTCAATGATATGATGATTAAGGCAACAAAGTTGATAAGGCAGTATCCTGAAAATTTCAAAGATAAGTATGATTACCTCCTTGTTGATGAGTTTCAGGACATCTCAAAACCAAGACTGGACATGATCCAAGCCATCCTGAACTGCAATCCTAATACTAAATTGTTCTGTGTTGGAGATGACTGGCAGAGCATCAATGGATTTGCAGGGAGTGAAGTTGCTTATTTTATCAATTTCAAAAATGAGTTCAAATATTGTGAGGAAATCCCATTAAAAACAAATTACAGGAGTTCAAAAATGGTTGTTGATATGTCCAATCAGTTGATTTCCAAAAACAATAATAGAATTGAAAAAGAAATTGTTCATACTGAAAAGAATGGGATTGGTTGCAAGGCACAGGTTTATGTCCTGCCTGAAAGTTCAATAAATGATGAAAAGTATAGGATTGACAGGGCAATTGATATCATAAGATCTCTCCTTGAAAAAGGAGTGGATGTGAAAGATATTTTAGTTCTCTCAAGATTTAAGAGGATTTTAAGAAACTTAAAGACACATTGCCATAATTGTGTTCCAAAAATTCCTGTTGAGGAGAAAAGAGAGGATGGAACAATAGCCACACATGGATTAAGGGCATTTTCAGTTCATAGTTCAAAGGGTTTGGAGGCAAGATATGTCATCCTCTTGGATGTTGTTTCAGGAACTTATGGTTTTCCATCAGAGATAAAAGATAGTTCAGTTTTTGAAATTGCAAGGAATAAGCAACAGAGAGATACTTTTGAGGAGGAGAGAAGATTGTTCTATGTTGCTTTGACAAGGAGCAAGGAGTTCTTACATATCTTCACAATTAAGAACAATCAATCAATATTTTTGAAAGAAATCAGCAGTTTTGTTGAGCAGTATAAACCCCTAATTTTGAACAAAACATAAAACCCTTGAAGAGAATCTATTTTTACCACTTCTCATTAATAAGATACTTTTAAATAAAACCTTGCCTTTAATGTTCTATGAAAAAAGGGTTGGTGTTGGTTAGTACGTTATTCTTAATGGTTTTTATGATTGGCATTGCAAGTGCTGAATGCCAGTATAAAGATTACATAGAAGGAAACAAGTCTGTAAGCAACTTATATGTTAATGGAACAAAACAGGAGAATGTTTTAGAAATTAAGAACACTTATACTTCTCCTTTTTCTGGGTGGCATGGTGTAAGTTCTTTTGAAGTCCATAGCAATTCAAATTATTTAATAAATGTAAAAATCAGATTTTTGCAAGGTTCTGCTACACGAGAGCAACCCGCTGAAATTGAGCCGCATGGTTTTGTTACTATAATCAGAGAATATGCTGATGCTGTAGCAATAATCTACTTCGATACAATAGAAATTGAATATCTTAATAATAGTTATACAGAAGCAAGATGGGAAAAAGAAATAATTGGAGTTACTTGCAGGCAATGTGCGGGGCAGACATGCCTTAATGATGGAGAAGCTTGTGATTATAGTTTCCAATGCGGTGGAGGATATTGCATTGAAGGGATATGCCTTAATGAAAATGATACTTTTAATCTGAATTTGGGTCTTGCATCTAATGTTTCTGCTCTTGAATCATGGAAACTAACAATAGAAGCTTGGAAATTAACAATTACTTCTGCTCTTGTTGATTTATGGTCTGCAATAAATGGGCATGCGACTAGAATAGCTGCATTGGAAAATAAAACAATTGAAAATAAAACTATTATAATAAATAATACCTTGATAATAAACAATACTTTTATTCTAAATAACACCTTACCTAATTACTTCAAATATTCCTCTTCTTCTGACAGAAAAAAGATGGTTTGTGGATATGGAGAAGAAAAACATTTAACCAGCATAATTGATTTGGGATGGAATTGCACAATAACTTATCGGCTTTATAGAACTGGAGAAAAGGCAGTTTGCAGATGTAGAGAGGTTAAATAAACAACTAACTTTATTCTTCTATAATATCTATTTTTATTTCTATAAGAGTTCCTGGTTTTAATTTATCCTTTAGAATTTCTGGAATACAAATTATTGCCTGATTGCCATGTTTGGCAATCTTTTTTGTGATTGTAAATTGGTTAATTGACATGTTTATTAAAAAAGGCTTAATTAATGAATCACTAAATGGGCCAATCCTTTGATGACCTGATCGTGTGGCATGCGGACACCAGTTTCCTTTTCTAATGCTCTAAAATCTGCAATCCTTCCTTGTTCTAGTAGTTTCCAATATGTTAGCCTTACTTTCTCTATAAGTTGGGCTGAATTTAGGTTATATTTCTTCCCCCACTCCATTAATTCATAAAATCGATATTCAGAAGTAATGTCTCCTTCACTGACTAATCCCTTGGCTATTTCTTCTTCCAATTTTTCTGACTGGTATGATAGACCTCCTTGCATTTTATTTCTCCTTAGATTTGCTTAATCTAAGTAGCAATTAGGGGTATTTTAATAATTGCTCTCCAATATTGGAAAGTAATAGAAAGATTTATAATATGAATGGAATTACTTAGAATATGAAAAGTCTTTACGAGCTATTTGAGAAAGCTGGTTTTACCGGTGGAGAAGCGAAGATTTTAGAAGCAATTAGTATTAAAAAGCAACTGAAAGCAGGAGAAATTATAAAAATAACTGCATTACAAAGTTCAACTGTGTACCACGTTTTGGATGGTCTAAAAAATGAAGGGCTTCTTTCAGTTACAATTAAAAACAATATAAAATACTATAATGCAGTTTCATTAGATGAAATAATGGACTATATAGATAAAAAAGTAAAGTCTTTAGAATCTATTAAGATAAATTTGAAAAATCTAAAAGATAGTTTTTCTCAATCTGAAAAAGAGGTTTCACTAACTAAAATTTACGAAGGTTATAATGGATTTTTATCCGCGTATAAAGAAGCGATTAGTTCCCTTAAAAAAGAAGATACAATTTTTGTATTTGTATTAAGCAAATATTCAGGAGATGTTGAAAGAGTAAAATTAGTAAAAGATATGATGAGAAGATTAAGAGAAGAAAAGAATATTAAGTTAAATGCTATAATTAGCGAAACCGATAAATTTAGTGTCGGAAAAGATCATGAAAAAGCCTATAAAACAGAAGTTAAGTATATTAAAAGCGAATTTATTTATCCTGCAGTTACTCATATTGTAGGAGATTATGTTTTAATCGGTATTTCTTCGAGCCAGCCTTCGGGTATCTTAATAAAAGATGCAGTTGCATCAAAAAGCTATAGAAATCTATTTTTCGATTTATGGAAAATAGCCAAGAAATAAATAATGATTTTTAAACCCTGAAGAGGCTTTCTAGTGCTTAAAAAATTCTGTGCAATAGGTTAGCCTCTTCCGGGGAAAAGAGGTGATTATGAATATAGTTCTTTATTCTATGATTATAGATAAAGCATAAGGAATTAAAAAACCTATGTAGTATTATTTAATACAACTTTCTAAAGAAGACAACATTATAAAACCCTTGAAGAGGCTTTTATAGCTTCAAAGTAGATGCTACTCGAGCCTCTTCTGGGTAAAAAGAGGTGATTATAATATTCATAGAAACTTGAAGTATTTAAATCTTTCGGTTCTGTAGTCATTTTAAAGTTACTACTTGAAATCTATAGTTAAAATATACATTTTAACAAATTTTATAGTTTTTTGGGGTTTTAAAGGTTTAAGCTGCTGTTTTTTGAGGTATTGCAGGGATTTCAAGCGGGTCTAAGACTTCGTATCTAATCTTGACTTTAGATGGATTTTGCCAGTCAGTTACTCTAAATGCAGTTACTTCGTAGATTACTTTGGTTCTGCGTTTTTCATAATCTTTACTCTTTGAAAACCATCCGAAAATAGGATCTCTTCTGTAAACTCCTATTTCCCATTCCATGAGTTTTCCTCCTATTTTATAGGGGACTCCAAATGGTAAGTAGATGCCTTGGATGGATACTTCGTCACTGGCAGGAACTAGAAAGTCTGGTCTTTTAATATCTGGGCGTTTTGCATTTCCCACGCCTACTGTAGCTGTTAATTCTACTAGATTATTGCGCTTGGTTGCAGTGCCTTTATAGAAGCTTTTTATATCCTCCATTTTTTGGGTTACAACAGCATTTAAACCTTGCAGTACCTGTTCTGGAATTGGCAGCTTTTCCTGCCCAGTCAAACTGCCTTCTCTGCCGTCAGCAAGAAGGAGATAGGTTTCAAATATATTTTTAGAATATCCCCAAGTCTCCATAGTTTTTACCATAGCTGTCGCATCAAATAAAGAAGTGCCTACTTGCCCTCCTAACACTGCGCCCATATCTGCTGCAGCTCTAAGACGTTCTTCTGCTCCTGGGAACTTAGCCTTGTCTGTTACTGCACCAAGATCTCCGCTGTCAGTTCTAAGTTGAAATTCTAATTTTGTAGCGAGGTCTTGGGCCTTGTCTCCAAAATCTGCAGTTGCTTTAAATCTTAGCAATATTTGGGGAGGGAGTCGGTCTATACTTCCTAATATTACCCCTAAACGTTGCAAGTCATATTGATCTCTGGTTGTTATTAATACCTGCCTTGAATTTTGGGGATTAGTTACTTTTGCTTTTGGATCTTTTGATGCCTCCTTTAACTGCTCTTCTAAAGCTGATTTTATAGAAGCACTGCTTACAAACTCGGGCTCATAAGCTACGGTATAGCTTCCGTCGCCAATTACACTTACAACAGCTTCATTATTTCTTTGAGGATGCGGTAAGTCTTTGTTTCCTGATACCAGGAACTCATCAATTAATCTTCTTTTGTATTTCAGAGTTTTTTTTACGAGCTCTTTGTCGCTTTCAATTATTTTATCTAAGAATATTCTTCTCTCGTCAACTATTTGGTTTCCAAAGCCATCTCCTTCTTGAATTAATTCTTCTGCTGTTTTCCTTATTTTATCTGTCCTGTAGAAATCGCTTTCACAGCCCCCGAGTAATCCTCCGACTATTGCGGTCAGCCCTGCACTAAGGCCTTTTTTTAAGACTACCCTTCTTGATAAATTCATTGGCTCTTTTATTTTTGGGATTTTTGATACCCAAATGCAACCATCAGATTATATAAACTTATAATATATACTTTGACTGTCTATATTTAGACTGCAGGAAAATTAAACAGGTTTATAAATTAATTTTGGTTATTTTTCTTATGAAAAAAGAGAGTATGGGGATAATTCAGATCATTTTGGCATCTGTGCTTTTTGGAATTATCCCTATTTTTGTGAGGTATGGAATAGATTTTGGAGTTTATAACCTCGCTTTTTTTAGGATTTTTGCTTCGGCGATTCTACTCGGTTTGTTCTTTATGTTTGCTAAATCAAAGTTGGCAAAATTCAGACATGAGAAAGGAAAGCTAATATTGTTCGGTGCAGTTCATGGATTTATCATCTTGGGATATTTTATAGCAATACAATACTTAAGTGTTGCTTCTGCTGTTTTATTGTTATACTCTTCATCAATTTGGATGGTTATTTTTTCCTATTTCATACTTAAGGAAAAAATTAAAAAAATAACTCTTTTTGCTCTGGCAATTTCTATCTTGGGATTAATATTGGTTGTTTCTCCAAATAATTTTTTTATCAGAGAAAGCTTAATCGGGAGCATTGCAGGGTTATTAGGAGGAGTAGGATTTGGGTTGGTGTATGTTTTATCTAAAACTTTTAAAAAATATGACAAAGTTTCTCTAACCTTCTGGCAGAATTTAATAGCACTCCCTTTTTTGCTTCCATTAATATTTATTCAATTGCCTGTCTTTAATTTTAAAAATTTATTAGTTATAACCGTTTTGGGGATTATTACTGTATTAGCTTTTATTTTAGTATTTATCGGGCTGGGGAAAGTTTCTGCACAGAAAGCAGGGGTTATAACCCTTTTAGACGCTATTTTCCCGATTATCTTCGCTTTGATACTCTTTAAGGAAGTGCCTTCAATAAAAATGATAATCGGAGCAGTTTTGATTATGACTGGATCTTATATTGTCTCAAGAAACAATTAAAAACCCTTATAGTTTATTTTTCCTATGAAGATTCTTGCTATTGGTGACCCGCATGGCAAACTGCCGAAAAAGATTGATAGAATTATAAAGAAAAATAAGATTGATGTAATTGTATGTGTTGGAGATATTCCAATGATTCCTAAAGACCCGCATATTCAACAAAATTGGAGAGGTTTTAGAGTTAGGGCAAACAGGTCTTTTAGAGAGCTTGCCAGAAAATTATGCTCTTATGAGGTTCCTTTTTTAACTTTAAGAGGAAACATGTATAGAAGCGAAAGAGGAGATAGAATAACTAAAAAAATATTCACAAAATATAAAAATCTTTATTATAAAGAGACAGGAAAAATTAAAGTTAAGGGAAAGACCTTTTTATTTTTTGATATGAGTTTTGAGCCGCATATGGTAAGACGAGAGCATGATAAAAAATTTTTTAAGTCAGTTCCTTTAAGAGAGGCTAAATTAAATAGATTTTTGAGAGAAAATAAAAATGCTGTTTTAATCTCGCATGCACCTCCTTATAACTGCTTAGATAAAATACCTTCTGGAAAACATATAGGCTCAAAAGTATTGTTAAGAGCAATTAAAAAATATCAGCCAAAACTAGTTTTATGCGGGCACATACACGAGGCTAAAGGAGAGGCTAAAATTGGAAAAACTAAAGTTATTAATCTTGGATGTTGTGGGGATTATAAACTAATTGAGGTATAAAATGATAAAAATATTGGCTATTGGAGACTTTCACGGGAAATTCCCTGAAAAACTAAAAAAGGAAATTGAAAAAGAAAAGCCTGACTTAATTTTAGGCACAGGAGATTATACTGGAATTGATGAGTGGAGGCCCTGGCTTAAAAAAGCTTTTAAGGCCAGAGAAAGGGGAAAAGATATCTGGGTGGAGAACTTAATTGGAAAAGCGAGGTTCAAAAGGTTATTAAAAAAAGATTATGCTGCAGGAAAAGTTATTCTTAAGGAAATAAATAAATTGAAGGTAAAAACTCTCTCTGTTTTTGGAAACGGGGATTGGTATAGCTGGCAGTATAACAGGTCAAACAGGGACTATAAGTTGTTAATTAGAAAATTGAAGTATATCAAAGACATTAACAGGGGTAAGGGGAATTTTAAAGGGTTAAAGTTTGTTGGGTTTGGGGGATATTTAGATCCGGATATTTATTTTACTAAAAAAGGAAGAAAAGCTATTTTTGCAAAGCCTGGATCTGAAAAGAGAATGAGAAAAAGGTATAAAGATTGGGAAAAAGAACTAATGAAATTAATGAAAAACAAGCCAGATATAATGTTAATTCATTATACTCCTTATAGATGTTTAGATAAAATGAAAGAAAAAGGATTTATGCTAACAGGAAGTCCAATGGGGGTAAGTTCTTATAACCGGGCAATTAGAAAATATAAGCCCGCATTGGTTGTCTGCGGGCATATGCATGAAAATCCAGGAACATGCAAAATCGGAAAAACAATCGTTATAAATCCTGGGCCCGCCCATGATGGAAAAATGGCTTTTATAGAATTTGATGAAAAAAAGAAAAAAGTTGGAAATGTGAGGTTTGTAAAATGAGAATATTAAAAAAGAGGAATATAAAGAATTTATATTTTGGTATTTTCTTTTACTCTCTTTCAGGAATGCTTGTCTCTTTTTTCTTACCATTTTTCTTAAAACAAGAAGGTTTGAATATTCTAGAAATTGGCGTGTTATTTACAATTGGTATCGCCGTTGGTGATCTGGTGATGAGTCTCTTTTTTGCCAATATTCAGAAGAAGATTAAGTTAAAAACCGGACTTTATATTTCTGCATTCTTTTCATTTTTTTATTCCTTTATTCTATATCTTTTCCCAACTTCGATAGGCATTATAGCTTCTAAAATCAGCGGAGAAGTTGGTGATATTACTTCTAAAATCTCTTTAGATGTGACTTCACAACATAATATTCATAAAAAGAAGCATCTGGATGTTTCTTATTTTTTGTTAATTATTACGAGTTTTGCGATGTTAATTGGATTATTCTTGGCTGTTCTTTTAATAAAGATTGTAGGATTTACATTTTCTTTTTTAATTTTTGCTTTATTAGCCATTCCATCTTTTTTTTATTATAAGCAAATAGACGAAAGAACTCGATTTAAACCAAAACCAAGATTTAGTAATTTAAAATTAGGTGAAAATTTAAAATTAATAATAGCATCAGAGATGCTGTATAGGCTGGCTCTTGGAACAAGTTTTGCTTTAGTTGTAACATTTTTAATAACTGATAAATACTCTGCCGGAATAAACTGGATTGCTTACTTGTTTGGAGGATTATACCTTTCTATACTTTTATCTACTTTTTTTGTAAGAAAAAGAGTAGAAAACTACAATCTTATTAAAAGTTCCATAATTGGAATGTTCATTCTTTTTTTAAGTGCAGTTGCAGTAATAATTTCAACAAATATTTACTTTGTTTTAGGGGCAATGGTATTGGAAGGAATAGGAGCATCTGTATGGGATCCTGCTGCAAGAGCGCTTTGTTGGAAAAACACTCCTGAAGAAATTAGAGAAAAAACATCAGGATATTCAATGGGTATTAGAAAGCTTGTTACTGCTATAGGCCCCCTCCTTGGAGGTTTTTTAGTTGCATACCTTGGAATTCTTGCTCCTTTCTATTTTAAGGCGGTAATTGCATTAGGCTCTATTGGAATTTACTTTTATTTATTAAAGATAACCAGATAAATTAAAGTTTATTTCTTCCATCTGATTTTTAAGCTTCGGATATCTTTTTTATCTTTCCGTTTATTGCATCTACTTCTACCAAATCTCCGTCTTTTAGGACTTCTGTGGCATTATCGGTTCCTACTATGCATGGAATTCCAAACTCTCTGGAAACAATTGCTGCGTGGCAGGTAACTCCCCCTTCATCGGTTATTACTGCTGCTGCTTTTTCCATGTAGGGAAGAAAATCAGGAGTAGTCATTGTTGTAACTAAAATATCTCCTTTTTCCATTTTGTAACCTTCACTTGCATCTTTTAGGACTTTGACTCTTCCTTTTGCAAAACCTCTAGATGCTATGTTTCCTTTTATCTCTTTTTTATCTTCATATCCAAGTATGACATTTAGGAATTCCTGTGCATCATCATCGAAGTAAGTAGTATAACCATCTGGTTCTGTTATCGAGACTTTCTTTTCACTTGCATTTTCTTTTTCTGTGAAATTAGTTCCAATTATATTGTGGAAAAGAGCATTTTCAATTTCATCGGGGTATAAATCTGCTGCCTGTAATCCCGTGTAATTAAAAAGTTTTCCTATTTTCGCCATAAGATTATTTACCCAGTTTATGTGGCTTCTTGATATGAGCTCTTTTCTGTCATCCTGCATTATGCAAAGTAAATGAAAATCGTGAATGAGCCTTTTTGTTTCTTGGTCTATCTTATACTTTCTGTATATCTGGTCTTGTTTCTCTTGTATGTCTAGATAAAAATCTTGCGCTTTTTTTAGCTCTTCACTGAGATTGATATCAATTAATTTTTTTAGCTCTAAGAAATAATGTTGTTCATCAAATAATTCCGGTCCGACATGCCCAAAAGGTATCCACTTATACTCGTCTGTTAACTTTTTTAGTATTTCATATTGCGGCAATTTCTTAAAACCTTCGAGATTATTTTCTTTAGTTAAGTTTTTAGACTTTTCATCGGATAATATTTCTTTTGCTGCTGTAAGAACATCTATTTTTTCCCTATTAGAGAAAGTCTGAATAGCGCATGTAAAAAGAATTTCTTTTTCTTCTGCATCTAAATTGTAACCCGCTAATTTGTTTTTTATTATTTCAATAAGATCATCAGATATTATAAACCATATTCCATTGTAAAATTCGTATTTGGTATAAATTTCTCTGAATTGGTTGTATAACTCCCATAGTTTTTGTTTAGAAGCATTTTCTGTTTTTTCTTTTGAGAGTTCTATCAAACAAAAATCCAAAAGCATTTTTCCATAAAAATCTGTTAAATATTTTCTATAAGAAACATACTCGGGGAATTCCAGTGTTCTTTTCAGCTGGTTTTGTTTTGCTTTTTCCCGTGTTTGCATATCTATTAGAATAATCCCACCAAGGTCTCCAACAGAGTAGGTTGCATAAGCTCTATGCACTACTCCTACTTCTTCTATTCCATAATCTTTGAAATTTCCTTCTATGCTCCATTTTATTGGGAATCTGGCATATCCCTTACTTGACCTTTTACGGGGTTTTGAAATTAAGCCTTTTTTCTTCAAGTCTTTTAATTCTTCCAGTATCCATTTATGTTTTGCTTGTATCATTTTAAAGCAGAACCTCCAGTGGCAGGTTTACTTCGTGAGATTGATCTTGCCTTATAGTTTCCACAGAGACCAGTTTATCTGACCTTACGGTTAGGCAGTATCCTTCGAGATAACCCAAACTTTCCCCTAGGGCAGCCAGCGGTTTATCTTTAGCAAGAGAGGCGAGAGCTGCTTCTGGGCGTGTTTCATGGGTTATAACTAAAGCAGGACTTCTTTTTGATAGAATCAGTCTTTTGTATAATCTTGCATGTTTATCTCCTAGTTCTTTTGTTGGGCCCCCTTGTAAATAACTTCTCTGAACTTCTGCAAAATTGCCCACCCATGGAATTGCTTGGTAGTCATCTACAGACTCACTTAGTTCTGTCAGGGTTTCTGTATCAGCATATCCCATTTCTTTAGCTGTATTCTGTGTCCTGCCATAATCGCTTGGAAGAACAGCCACAACTTGGCCGAATCTTCGTTCAAGCAGAGCTCTCATTTCCTTGGCTTTTGCCATACTCTCTGGCGTTAACTCTTCTGTTGGGTCTATTCTTTGCCCGTGCCGCATTACAATCAGTTTTCTAGGTAATTGTGATAACATCCCGGCGCAAGCGATCTCTTCCATAGCAAGATTATGCATAATTTCTCTTCTGGCTGCAAAAGGGAGATGTTGTTTTGCCATTTTTTTATTTTTTATTTACTTAATAGTGAATACAAAAAATAGTATTTATATTTATGCCACCTTTAAGGGGGTGGCAATGATAAAGTTTAAATATACTCGAATTATATTGAATTATGGAAGAATTTGAGAGTTATGAAGAGCTTGGATTGACAAAAAGCGAGGGAAAGGTATACGAAGCTCTTATTAAATTTGGCAAGCTGGGAGCAGGAGAGATAAGCAGGGAAAGCGGAGTATCTTATTCTAAGATTTACAATGTTCTTGATTCGCTTGTTTCTAAAGGGATTGTAAAAGTAATACCTGAGAAAAGCAAGAAGTTTGTTCCTTCTGGCCCAGAGGATTTGATAAAGCTGATTGAAGAAAAGCAAAAAAAGCTGGAGAAAGCTAAGGAAAAAGCAAACGAACTGAAGAAATTTTATGAGTCTAAAGAAAAAAATCCAGTTGTAATGGAAATTGGCAGAAGGGGATTTTATAAAATTGTTAAAGAAATGAAAGATACTGAAAAGTATTCTCATTCTATTAAATATACTTGTGAACCGCGGCCAGAATGGATGAGAAATGCTGTTAAAAACATAAAAAAAGGAATTGACAGCAAAACATTAACAAGGTATGACAAAGAAACAGAGAAAGATGTTAAAAAATGGCTGAAAGTTAAAAAGCAAATGAGGAAAATAGAAAATGAAGGAATTGCTTTTTCTGTTACAGACGATGAAGAAGTAATGATTGGACTGATAAAATCTAATGTAACTTTATTGATAAAAGATACTCCATTTGCTAAAATAATGAAAAAAATGTTTGAGGAAACTTATAAAATTGCAGAGGAGATAAAATAATCGTCGTTAGGTTTATAAATATTGTTTTTCATCTATAATCATGCCTTTAGAAAGAGAAAAAGAAGAGAGAATTAGAAAAGAAGCGAGAACTATTCTAGATAAATTTGCGAAAGCTCTTGAGAAAGTTGAGACTAAAGAGAGTTTTGTTGAAAGAAGCGAGAGCTTCAGAAAAGAGCGGGAGGAGGGGGGAGATGAACCTGATGAATCTTTTAGGCAGATATTTTTCCAGAATGCACCAGAAGTAAATAACGAATGTATTCAGGCTGAAAAAGGAAAATGGAAATGAGCGGCGATAAGGGAAAAACTTTAGGTGTTCCTGAATTAAGGAGCGAGTACCGCTTGTCTAGGGATTTAGCAGTTATTGTTGCAAGAGTTACGCCCGAGAATAGAGAGGTTTACGATGCTGTTATTGGCAAGTTAGAAGGAAATCATTTTTATGATGGAGAGGCTGATAGAGCTATTAAATATTTACGCACTTTAAGAAAATGATAAGCGAAAAATTAAAATTAATTCAGGAAGGGAAATTAACTCCTGAAGAAAACATAAAAAATTTTTTAGATGAAATTGAGGCAAATGACCAGAAAGGGAAGAAGATTAATGCCTTTTTGGAGCTCAATCCTAATGCTCTTCTGGAGGCAAAAGAGGTTAGCAGCAAACTCAGAGAGGGCAAGGCTGGCAAATTAGCCGGTCTTGCCATTGCTGCAAAAGCCAATATTTCTGTAAAAGGAATGTATGCCTCTTGCGCATCAAAAACTCTTGAAAAATATAAAGCAGGATATGATGCAACTGTTATTAAAAAAATAAGAGAAGAAGGGGGCATTATTATTGGGTATACTAATATGGATGAATTTGCAGCTGGGTCTACAGGAGAATCTAGCGCTTATGGTCCTACTTTAAACCCTGCGGCTATTGGCAGAATATCTGGAGGAAGTTCTTCTGGGAGTGCAGCTGCTGTTGCAGCTGGCTTTTGTGATTTGGCTTTAGGAAGTGATACAGGAGGAAGCATTAGAAATCCTGCTTCTCATTGCGGCATTGTAGGAGTTAAACCTACTTATGGCACTGTATCTAGATATGGGTTAATAGATTTAAGCATGAGCTTAGAGCAGATAGGAGCATTATCAGAAGATATTGAAGGGGCAGAGTTATTACTTAATGTAATAAAAGGAAAAGATGAAAGAGATTCTACAACTTTTGATGTTAAAGAAAAGAAAGATAAGCAAGAGAAGAAAGAAAAAATAGGAAAAATAAAAATTGGAATTCCAAAAATAGATGCAAATAAAGAGATCTGGGAGCTTGTTCGAAAAAGAATTGAAGAAGTTAGCAAAAGAGAGGGATGGGAATTTAAGGATATAGAGATGAAATATATTGATTTAGGGGTACAGGCTTATTATCCTATAAATTATGTTGAGTTTTTTTCTGCAACTAGAAAATACGATGGAAGAAGATTTGGAGAAAAAATAGAAGAGGTTTGTGGGGAAGAAGTTTTAAGAAGAATTCTTGGAGGGCAGGAGATTGCACAGGCAGAATTTGCAGGAAAATATTACCGTAAGGCATTACAGGCAAAAAAACTTATTGAAGAAGAATTTGAAAAAGCCTTGAAAAAAGTCGACTGCTTAATAATGCCTACTGTTCCAAGGCTGCCACATAAATTTGGAGAGCAAATAAGTATCGAAGATATGTATAATTATGATACTTTGACTGTTTTAGCCAATCTTTCTGGAGTCCCCGCTATCTCACTACCTGCCGGGAAAATTGATAATGTGCCTGTTGGAATGCAGGTAATTTGTTCTAGGTTTGAAGAGAAAAAGATGTTTGAAATTGCTAAGAAGTTTGAATTAGAAGATTAACAAAAGTAATGTTTATTTCTTGAATCACAATGAAATGCTTTGCCTTCTCTTGCACATTGTTCTATGAACTCTCCGCATTCTTTTGCTGCAGGAGAATATTTTTGGGGCGAAGATGGAAAGATTATTGGTTGGAATTTACTCCCTTGTGATTATGAGGGAAAAAAAGGATTTATGAAGTTAATTACGGAGGAGTATGGATTAAAGCCAGAGGAATGCGCTTTTGTTGGGGATGGAAGAAACGATATTCCTTTAGCAAAAGCAGTTGGAACAAGCATTGCATTTAATGGGGCAAAAGAACTCCAAGCAGTTTGCACTTATTCTATAAATCAAGAGGAAGGCAAAGAGGATTTTAGAGAGGTTCTGAAATATATTGACTAGCTTAGAATCTTTTTTTATTTGTTTTTTCCTAATCTGTTTTAATTGCCTAATTTATCGAATATAAAATTTTTATCACTTTTAAAGTGTCCTAAATCTTTAAAAAGAAGTAGTTATTATGTTTCTTTGTTATATTAAAAAATTAATTCAATTCCCCAACCGAATTAATTTTTTGTGTGTGTAATCAATGTTTGAATTGTATGTCCTTAGTCTAAATTATCTTTTTTCTTAATGAAGTAAATTGAAAGTACTATTTAAACCTTTCGGGGTTATAGTATTTATTTGAGAGAAGTAAAAAACTGAAAGGAGGTTTAAAAATAGAGTAACATGGTATTGGATTTTGCTAAGGAAGCGATACAAAACGCAGCTACTCACAGTATTAATTTCGACGAACTTAAGGCTGGTAAAGCCAATATAAAAGTTATTGGTGGAGGGGGAGCGGGCTGCAACACTGTTACCTGGCTGTTCAACAAGGGAATCCAGGGAGCAACTGTTTATGGCATCAATACAGATGCACTACATCTTTCTATAACCAAAGCTGATGAGAAGATTCTTATCGGTAAGGAATTAACAAGAGGACTTGGATGTGGCGGATACCCTTCTAAAGGAAGAGAGGCGGCTAAAGAGTCTTTGACTGAGATAAAGAAAGCGATAAGTGGAGCAGATATGGTCTTTGTTATAGCCGGTTTAGGAGGCGGAACAGGAACTGGATGCATACCGGTTGTTGCCCAGGCAGCTAAAGAAGCAGGAGCAGTTGTAATAGGCGTTGTTACAATGCCTTTTGACTGTGAGAAAGCTAGAATAGATAAAGCAGAATTTGGTCTTCAGGAGTTAAGGGATGTTACAGACACTGTAATTGTTATTGATAATAACAGACTGGTTGATATAGCTGGAAATCTCCCTATTGAGCAAGCATTTGCAGTAGCAAACGAGCTAATCAGTACGATGATTAAGGGTATTGTTGAAACCATAACACTGCCATCATTAATCAATCTTGATTATGCAGATGTTTCTGCTATAATGAAGAGCGGAGGCGTGGCGGTTATAGGAATAGGAGAGAGCGACACTGCTGCTAGAGTCGAAGAGGCTGTAAAACAGGCATTGACTCATCCATTGTTAGATGTGGATTATCAGAACGCTACGGGTGCTTTGATACATATAACAGGTGGAAGCGACATGAAGCTAGAGGAATTCAGCAGCATCGGGCATTTAGTTGCAGAAAACTTGAGTGATGACGCACAAGTAATTATTGGTGCAAGAATCAACAAAGAGTTCACAGGAAAAGTAAGAGTCATAACTATAATGACTGGTGTGAAGAGCCCTTACATCTTGGGCAAGCCAAAGGAAGCTGAAGCTAATCTCTCGCGTGACATGTCTGATTTAGGCATAGAAATGTGGAGATAATCATGCTTTTCCCTTAGTCGTGTACTTCTATGGGAGGGCCACGGTCCTCCCATTTTTTGTTTTTTTAAAAAGGTTTATTAACCGATGTCTTTTCTAGAAATATGGCAGTTGAAACTGACCCTGTTATTGAAGTCCAACAATCGATACTGAATGGCAAACCCTATTATAAGTTGGTATTATCCAGGCTCAATTTTAACCATCTATGCGCAGGATGCCCTGATATTGATAGATTGATAGGTCATTCAGCAAGCGGGGTTATGTTTTACGTTTTCGAAAATCCTCTTGGAGATATGCCTAAATCTTTTAGACCTCTTCCTAATAGAGACGGCTATTTTGGGAGTGTTGGCGCACCTGTACCAAGAATCCCTTTTGGAGTGACTCGAGAACAATTTGATGAATTATCAAGACAAGCAACACAAAATCTGGAGCTTGCCATAAATAGCTCTGGGCCAATACCCATAGAAGAAGAGACTGTTTTTGGGGTGCTTAATTTTGGTTATGTTAAAATTAGAGTGGCGAAAGAAAAATAATTATTATTTTAACAACTTTGTTATATATTCTTTAAAAATAGTATTGGAATGTAGATATTCTTATAAACTAGAAAAACAAAGAATTAATATGGGATTAGTAAAAAGAGTATACAATGAAGTAGGAAAACTTGCATCAGAAGGTGGCGGACACCCGGATTTTCGTTCGGTTGTTCAAAGAACAGCTTATTTTGCTTCTCAATCTGAAGGGGGGAGAGAGGGTCCAGATTTTTATTGGTATACTGGAATTGCTTATTGTGCTCTTAAACTTTTAGAAGAAAGAGAACGAGAAACAGCTAGGTGTGTGCAGTTTACATGGCCCAGTCATTTTTATCCCTCGCATTTTAAAACATTAGATCCTGTAGGAGAATTAGACCCCGAAGATTTATCTATTATGTCCTTAGGTCTTCGATTTGGATTGAATTGCTCTTCAGGAGATCCTGACATTTTTTGGTGGACTTCTAGGAGAAAATTAGTAGGACTAGAAGATATCTATCCAGTTAGTGCTCCTCGTGCTCTTCCTGTGCAACCAAGTGAATTAAAAGCTAAAAATAGCTAGATATCTTTTAACAACTTTGTTATATATTCTTTGAATTTCAACTGCTCTTCTATAGAATTAAAAGTTTCTAAGGCAATGTATTTTCCAAACAGGAATTTTGGCAGGGTTTTAAGGTAATTGAATTGGTTTAAATTGGTTATTGTATGGATGTCTTCGTTTTTATCATAATCATAGCCATTTAGATGATTGCACTTGAAATAGCGATGTATTTTCTCTCGCTTGATTATATAGAGGAATTCTTTGCTCCACATTTCCTGTTCACATTTGAAATGAGATAAATCAATGCAAAAACCACCTATCTTACTAACATCTACGTCTTTCGGTATTCTGTTGTCTTTGTTCATTTCTAGAAATAATCTTGTGTAATATCCTTTCCATTTATCCATGTCTTTAAAACTGGATTCGTGTATTGTGAAGCATTTTGTTTTGAAGTTTTTTTTCAAGAACCTTAGCTCTTCTTTGCTCATGTCGTTTTTTATGTGAACTAGTGGCACTTTTTTAATATTAGAGAGAAAGAGCGCTTGGTAGATTAGTTTTCTTTCTTCTTTGTTAAACATCTCTAAAAAGAGAGCTATCTTTTTAATTTTGTACCTTTTAATCTCTTCTAGTTTAGAATTCCAATCGCGCTGCTTTCTACCGGTTATGCTTACAAGGATTCTTTTATTTAGCCTCTTTTTCATAGTTTGTTTATCCTGCTTCTGGCTTTGCTATAGGTTTCATATATTTGTTGCCCCAGAAATTGAAATAGGTTATCGAGTCCATGGAGGATTTGGTTCGTTGTTTAACAGAACCCATTTCATACCCAATTGGAAAAATGCCTTCTACCCTTATGTTTTGCGGGATTTGTAGTATCCTTTTTACTGTCTGTTCAGAAAAAGCACCAACCCAGCAGGTCGCCAGCTTTAAATCAGTTATTTTTAGAAGAAAATTCTCTATGGCCGCGCCCGCCTGTTGCTTAGAATACAAATCCCCTCTTTCTTCGTAGGTTCTGGTGCAGTTAGTGCTGTCAGAACAGAATACAACAACATAATGTACATTAGCTACAAAATCCTGTGTAGCTGCTTCAGCCAACTGCTGTATTTTTTCCTGGTCTGAAACCAGAATAAATTTAAGGGTCGGAATATTGCCTGCTAGCGGAGCCTTATTTGCAGCCTCCATCGCTTCTAAAACTTTTAGATAATCTGGCTTTCTTGTCTTGAACTTTCTTACAGAACGCCTTTCTTTTATAGCTTTATCTAAATCCATAGAAAATCAAGGAAAAAAGAGTATAAAAATGTTATTAGTTCTTTAAACTATCATTGAAATTATGATCGAAACAAGAATTATCAAGAAAGAGACAAACTTTTTCCAGTGGAGTTTTTCTTTCAGCCAGAAAATCGAGGCAAAATAAACAAGAAGGGGCTGGAGAGAGAAAATCAAGACAGTTTGAATTATTCCTAGCTGTTGATAACTGAAAAAATAGAGAATCCAGGCGATTGTTGTCAAAATGTTTGTAATTACCAATAAGAGAAGAGCTTTACCTGAAGCTTTTCTTTCATACCTTAAAAACAAAGGGCCGAAAACAAGGGCTACAAGCCCATTTCTCACAAGCTCTAGCGAGATAGGGTTCCAAGTCTTTAATAAGTGATTAGTTATAATCATTGTAAATGGGGCAATTAAGATAGACCAGAACAAGTATAGCTTTGTTTTCTTGGGTATCTGTATATGGTCTTTTCTCCAGTGACTCCAGATAACTGAGGCAGAACACAAAAGAGCTAGGAAAATAATAAATGGCTTTCTTTCATCTGAGAAAATAATGCCGCTGTAAATAACCAGTGTAATCTGGCCTAAAAGAGAAAGAGTTTCTACTTCGCTTATTTTTTCAGCTTTTAATGTCCTATAAAAAATAAGATTGCCTATTATTACCAAGATTACAAGTACAAGCATAAAATAAATTGCATTTCCTGCAAACAAGCCCCAGGAAAGCGGAGGCTTAAACATAAAAAAGATAATTAATGTTATAAAGAAAATTAAGGGAAAACTTATACCCACATAGGTTTTGTAGGTAACTCTCTTTAAGGATAAAATCATCTTGTCAACAGTAAAGGAAGCTGCTTGCAAGACAGATGCTCCTATTGGAAGTATTAATGACATTTGGACCTCTTTTTTTATTGGATAATAAAAATAAAAGAGGTTTTAAGGCTTTCTGTTTGAGAAGAAGTATAATAGTTGGTAGCAGTAAACTTTAAAAGAGCATTTTATTTAGAATAACTAAGTCTCGGTAGCTCAGCAGGTTTTTTTAACCAGAAATGAGTTAAAGACTGCAAAGAGCACATGGCTGTTAACCATGGGGTCATAGGTTCGAGTCCTATCCGAGTTTTGTTTAAAAACAAACGGAAAACGTAGGACTTTTATCAGGGGCTTTTACCGAGGCCCTTTTCTTTTTACACATACTTTTTCTAATTCTTTTATGTCCAGTTTTCCTTCTAAGACTGCTAGCCTTTCGGGAGTTGTAGAAAAAGGAATAAACTTCCCGAATTCGTTTAGCATTCTATACTTAGATAGGTGCTTAACATTGTTCAATTTCCATTCTTCTATAATTTTAATTGCGCCCTCTCTTTGAATATAAAATCTTCCGTATTCATTGTATAGTTTGTATTTATGAGAGATATTATTTTCATCTAAGATTTTATGCATTTCTTTTGTAATAAACAAGCTATTCAGCTTCCCGGTTATAGCCAAGCATTGAGTCAAACTAAAATCTGTGTCTATTATTCCTGCCATGCAACTTTTTTGTAATTCTTTATCTCCTAATATCTTTTTAGGAATTTTGATCTCTGTTTTTGGGCCTATAGGTAGCTCAAGGATATTGTTCTTGAATTGGACTATTGCTTTAGATTTATATGCAGATTCTATGCAATTCTTATCTTCCCTTTTTATAAGACATGGACTTAGGTTATAAAGTCCTTTCATTAATTTGTTTATATGCTCCGCGTGGTAGAGATATTCGTTTATTAGGTCTCCGCTGATTCCGTACCTGTATGATCTAGATCCTTGTTTGTCGGTTGCTATAAACAAGTTTCCATCGCCTATATGTATGCCTATTTCTTCAGCTAATTCTGGGGTCATTTCTTCCGGGACTTTTATTCTTCTTTTGATATCTGCCCAAGAAGGAGCGATCCCCGCTGGAAATTCGGTCTTAGTAAAGAAATGATTCAGTAAATTTTGTGTAGACCCAAATTTTTGCCTTATTATGACATCACTTCCGTAACCTGCAATCCACACTGTTAAATAAGAATGTATGTCATTAAACATTTCATACTGGATTCTTGCCGCTTCGATAAGCCTCTTTTTTGTATCGGGGATATTTCTTATTTGTTTTATTGTTTTTTCGTCTATACCGAAGCAGTCTATGGGGATTTTTAATCTTTCATCTTTTGGAAGCTCCCGCCACTTTTTTGGTATCTTTTTCATTAATGAAGAATAGTGCTCTTTTTATATATCTTTCTATTTCCCTACTTGGACGCTTTTTATTTGGCGAAGAAAGATGTCCTTTAAAAGTTTATTCTTTTGTTTTTTTATATTCACTACTTATTTTTTCAAAAATTGACGGAAAGGTTTATCAATATTAAATCAGGATTATCTAGATGCCAAAAGAAAAATTAGGATTAATTGATAGCCTTTATTTGAGGGCTTGCAATCTTGTTCTTGATTATGGGGGTTTGGCTCTTGCTGCAGCAGGTGGAGCAGCTATGGCGGATTCTAATGCAGAGGTGCTTGGTGAGCCTACTAGAAGCACACTAGTTAATGCTGGAATTATTGGGGCTGCTGTTGCTCCTGGATTGGACATTGGTATTGGTTCTGGAACAATGTTGCATAGCGATTCTCCTGGGGATGATGCTCTTTATAATCGATATATAGTCTCTCAACTAGGAAGGAATTTATCTGCTTATGTTGGAGCGCAGCAACTTGCAGAAGGAATCAGAAATAACTCTCCTATTAATGCAGCAACAGGGTTATTTGCTGGCGGCCTTGCAGCTGCGGGCCATATAATTGGCAGAAGGGCTAAGAACCAACTTGAAGCAAGAATTAGAAAAAGAACTTTATTATCAACTCAGCAGGCAACAAATTAATTCTCTTTTGCTTTCTTTTTTTCTTTTTAGTCTTTTTTGTTTTCTTTACTTTTCTTAATCCTAGATCTTCGTTAAGCTTGAATTTGCCTTGGCTGCGAGCCTCTTCTAGATATGAATAGGTTTTTGTCTGTTTTTTGCCTCTTATCAGGGCTTCAAGCGCAGTAATGGTTGTTCTTATTTCATCTGCGAATCCTATAACTCCCACTGTGTTTTCGTGCACGCAGATATGGCAGTCTCCCAGGCTCTCTATTGTTTTTTTGGTTTTTCCGTTTGTTCCTATTATCCTTCCCCTTATCCTTGCCAAATCACGCCTTTGGGTAATGCCTCTTATGTATATTTTTTCAAGGATGAATCCCTCTTGAGTCAGGAGAAGGGCTTTTGTTGTTGTAAACCCCAGGGTCATTGCTTCAATTACTTGTATTGCAAGGTATTCATCTTCTGCTTTCCCATCTACAAACAGCAAATGGTCTTTGTTGGATATTTTTACATTTAGTTCTTTTTCCAGCTTTTTCTGCTCTTGCAGTATTTTTCCAATAGATTCACAATATAGTTCTTGCATAGTTAATTGAGTATATAAAAGATTAAAAAGTTATTGTTTTTCATTGAAAAGCATAGGGGAGCAGAAGATGGGGCGTTCGCAAAGAAGATACCATGGGAATCCTCTTGCCTATTACTTAAGCCATCCTAAAAAATTCCAAAGTTATGAAAGTAGATATGAACTAGCTGTAGGTGATTCTGGGATGTATAGGGCTTTATTAAGGTCGGGCCAGATTGGAGAAGTTTTCCCTGAAACAAACGAACTGTTAATTAGAGCAGGAAGAAAAGGCGGGAAAAGAGACGACCTTTCAGAAGATGAAATTTTAGAAGTCCTAGGTGTCTATAAAACTTCTGGTAGAAACGCTAATGAAGCAGCAAGGAACCTTCATCATTCTCCTGCTACCATATTAAGGAATTGGAGAAATGCCGGATTTGAACTTAGAGAAAGAGGCGGGCAGAGAGATTTGATCAAAACTCTACTCATTCTAGCAATCTTATGGATACTTAAAATTTAGTTAATTGCTAGAATTCGCCTTCAACATCTTTGAGATAGCCTTTTCTTTTCAGCCAGGATATGGCGGCTGGATTGTATTTGAAGATTATATCTGCTTTTTCGTTGTCAAATTCCCATGGTTCCACTAATACAACGTCCCCTTCTCTTAACCAGAGTTTTCTTTTAAGCCTGCCCGGAACTCTGCAGTTTCTGGATTTCCCATCTAAGCATCTCACCATCATTCTGCTTGCTCCAAGCCTTTGGTCCAGTATCCCAAGTACTTCTCCTCCTCTTGGAAGCCTGACTCTTATTGGCCCTTCTGGATTCTGTTCTCCTTGATTATGTTGATATGGCATGTATTTATGTGCTATTCTGGGTTTTTAAGGTTTTGTAAAGAATATTTTGAAAGAACATAAAGATTAAAAAGCTGTAAAATATGTTATTTTATGGATTATGATTTTTGGTATATGAGGGAAGACGTACTTGAATTGGCAAGAGATCAGGTTATTACACCTAACAGTGCCAAGACACATTACGAAGTAAGGGAAGGAGATCCTGCGAATGTTGGTAAAGATTATGATTTAGATGGATTGGCTGATTTAGTCGCAGGAGCAGTTTTTAGGGAACGCACAGAAGTTGTTAGGTTGTTTAGAGCCCATAAACCTGCTGGTAGTGAACCTCGAGAGCTTCCTTATCTTTTAGCTAATAAGAAGTCAGTTAGAGTAGTTGGAGCAACTTCTAAAGAAGATGAGCTACTAGTTATACAGAGAAGAGTCGGAAGAAAAATTAATGACCTAAAAAAAGTTAGGGCAGATGCGACTCTTTAAGAGCAGTATTTTCTTGTTGAGTTCAAAGTAAAGTAAGCGCAATAGGAATTCCCTGAATTTTAATTATTCCTTCTTTTTTTACTATTCCTGCTTTTAAGGCTAATCCTATTGATTTTTCTCCTACTATGTTAAAGGTGGCATCCTCGGTTTTTTCATCTTTTATTATTGCTAGAACTTGCTCTTCGCTCATTTCTTCTCCATTAAAAAATTCTCCGCATAAGTCCAGCCGCCTATTTCCTTCTTCGAACTTTCTTCCCATAATTTCAGAATCACAGATAGCCACGACATTCCTATAGGAGGTATGTATTTTTACTTTCATTCTTAAAAATTGTAGAAATGCTTGTTTTTAAAACTTTATAAGACAAATTGAACAACAGAAAAAGCAAGTAAAAATAAAAAATAAGCTTATTTGAGCTTTTCAGCTTGTTCTTTTGAGAGAATCTTAGCCATATTTGTCCCACACTGTGTACATTTTCCTCTTGCCATAAAAGTTCCGCGCGCGGTTGGAGCTACTTTAACATCTTTCATCTCTCTGTTTTCTTTGCATCTCATACATCTTCCTTCTAACGCCATTTTAGTTTTCCTCCTTCTTTATTTTTATTAAATTTACCATGTTTGCCGTGTTTTTAAAGCTTTGTTTTGAGTTTCTAACTTAAATTTTCGCTCTTACGCTGTGTTTAGCTCCGCATGCTAAACATTGAACAAACATGAATGCGTCCTGCTTTTTTAATTCCGTGTCTGGCTTTCCACATTCTTTGCAAAAAACAAACTCTTGAACGTACTGCTGTATTTTCTCGTTTATTTTTGCAGAAGGTATTTTTGTCTGCAAAACAACACGGTTTCCTTCAATTTTTCCTGAAGTGGCTAACTCTCTTAAAAGATACTTTAGAAGATGGTTAATATCTCTTCTTATGTAGGAGGCTATTTGCTGTATGTTTGTTAAAATTGTTTTTGTGCCTTCAAAATGCCCTTCTACTTTAGGCACTTCAAACCTTTCTATTTTGGTCTCGACTGGCTTAATCTTCTTGTAAGCTTCATCCAGCATTTGTTCGTAACTTTCCATGAGAATTATTAGAATGGGGGGTTTTTAAGGCTTTGGAGAAGCAGCTATTTTAGTTTTAATTGTTTTTCTTAATTTTCTAACAAAGCCTCTTGGCAGGCTTTTTTTCATTTTTGCTGCAATTATTTCTGCAAAATAGGAATTTCTCACATCTCCCACGCCGAGATTTATTTGGATAGGGTCTAATTCAATGTTTTGATAATATGCTCTTGCTAGTTCTAAAGCTCTATTTGCTATTGGAAAGCTGGATATTCTTTCCCATATTGAAGGATTGTAGGGGTTAGTTTTATGTCTTGAGGCGTATCTGTTGTTTCGATGGGCAATTCTCCATGCCAATCTTGGCACATCTTCTAGACTAAAAGGCAAGTCAGGCTCTCCCCATCTTTCTTTTCTTTCTTCATAACATTCTACTGCTCTTTCCATTCTTGCTGCTGCATGAGCATGTCCAACTAGATTTCTTAGTTCATGGTAGTCCATAGCAAAGAAGATCTTATTTCTCCTTAAAAGAATTGTTATTGTTCAAAACATGTTTTATCCTAAATACCTTACTCTTCCTGGGCGCGGCTCGTAAATCATTCCATCTTCCAGCATTTTTTTGATTTCCTGGTTAATTAACTCAGGATTTGCGCTTATTTCTAAGATGAGCTTTTCAGTGTCAATTCCTTCGTTGGTTTCTTCTTGTTTTATTTTTGATAAAAGCTGGTCTTTCAGAGCGATTCTCTCGTCTTTAGAAATTGGCTGTTTAGGGATTAACTTTTCTATCTCTAGTTTCCTTATTAAAAGATATCGAGGATCTACTGTTTTAATTATTTCTGGAAGAATATATAACTCGTTATTGAAAATTCGAAGCACTCCAATCACTGTTACTGTTTGCCCTTGACTAATCTCTACGAAGTTTCTTACGTCTTCTCCAAAAGTTTTTAGGTTTATCTGTCCGGTGGCATCATCTAAAGTTAAAGATGCAAATTTCTTCTCTCCTTCTGAAATATATTTGTCAATAACATTGGCTATAACATTTATTCTTATTATCTTTTTATCTCCTATTTCCAGGAAATTAAAGCGGTCTCTGCCATCAATATTGGTTACTTGAGCTTTACCTTTGAGAATTTCGCCTATCCTTACTTTATATGCAACTTCTCTTTTTCTTATTTCAGCCATTTTATGTTTTGTTTAACCTGCCTTTTAAGTTTATTTATTGTCCATTACACTCGTTGAACATAGCCTTTTCTTGGTTCAAAGATATCCCCTGTCTGCTTTAATTTTTGAATTGAATCTTCAATTTCTTCTTTGGTTATTTTTTCTTCGAGTTCTTTTTGCAGTTCTTCTACTGGTATAAGTTTTCCCATTCTGCCTTCCAGCCGCGCGATGGCTTCTCTTACCACTATTATTTTGCTTCGTTGAGAGGTAGAAACTCCTGTTGCTATTCGGTCAATATCAAAAGTCTTGGTTTCTTGGTCGAATCCAACTTGCATTAAATAGTATTTTAGGATACTAATCGCCAGTTTTGCATCTTCTCTCGTAACCTTTTTTTTGAGCTGTAACTTGGCGGCAGCTTCGCTCAGCCTTATCAAAGCATCTAACTGTCTTGCTGAGATGGGTATTGGTTTAACTACTCCTTCTGGCATGCCAGTTGGAGCATTCCTTAAGTTAACATAAAAATCCTTAATTTCCTTAATTGCTTCTTCTGTCAAAAGCGGCTGAAATCTCTGTTTGGCGTATGCAATATACTTTCTTAGCAGCTCTTTTTCTATCATCTGTTTTTTACCCTCTCTTTTGTGCTCCAGCAGGACGTGGGTGGCTATTGCCTCATCTTTCCCACGGTCTGGCAGATCTCTTAGAGTGAAGATAACATCAAACCTGTTTAACAGGGTGGGAGGCATGTCTATTTGCTGGGCTATCACCTGAAAAGGCTCGAATCTTCCAAGTTTTGGATTTGCAGCTGCTAGGACAGAAGTTTCTGCTTTTAGTGTTGCCTGAATGTTTGCTTTTGTTATAGTAACTGTCTGCTGCTCTAAAGACTCGTGCATTGCGCTTCTGTCTTCTGGGCTCATTTTATCGATTTCATCAATACATATCATCCCTTTATTTGAGAGGACCATTGCCCCTGCTTCTAAAGCCCATCCTCTCATAAACTCATCTTTGACAACTGAAGCTGTAATTCCTGCTCCAGAAGTTGACTTTCCAACTACATATCTTCCTTTGGGGGCTATTGAAGCCATGAATTTTAAGGCGACTGAGTTATGCACGCCTATTCCATTAGCTACAAAAGTGTTTGTGGATGGTATGGAAAGGTCATAAACATCTTCATTTCTTTTTTTTAATTGCTCTACTTCTTTAATTTTAGACCAAACAAGATTACTTTCAGCAATTTTCTTTAATATTTCAAGTTCTGGAAGTTTACCTTTTGCTTTTGATTCAAATTCCTTTATTAACTTCAAAAGCCTTATTCTTCCGATTTCATTTCTATTTTTTACTGTTCTCATTTCTGCTGCTAGGGTCCTATTTCCAAAAATGCGGGAATTATATCCTAATTTTTTAGTTACTTCGTAAACTAATTTTCCGCACGGAAGAAGATTATTATAGCTGTAAATTGGCTCATTCTCGTTATATCTTATTTCTCTTCCTAAAATTTCTATGTTTTCTGTAAACTTTTTAATCGTGGCAGTAGGAACTGCTAAAGAATAATAATTGGTCTTATTGCCTTTGTAGGTATATTCTCTCTGTTTCAATTTGTTTAGGATTCCTATAGAGAATAACAAATCTGAAGTTCCTTCTGCTAGACTTTTTGAAACTGTTATAAGCTCAAATCCCTTCAGCATATTTTTATCTTTTATCAGCCTTCCATCTCCTGAAAAAATGCCTGAAATAAGGCCTCTGATAAATCCTATCGGGGCAAAATAAGCAAAATCAGGCAGTTTTTTAATTCTTGAATAATTGCCTTTAGTTCCTTTTTTTACGTTTGGCAAATCTTGTTGCGAATAGCAGTAAGCAGCTAGCAGGTCACAAAGATTTTTTGAAAATATAGATACACTTTTACCATCAGAATTATAGTTTAGCTTCATACTTTTTGAAAACAGAGTGACTCTCTCTTGAATTCCTTTGTTCTTATTTGAGATTACAACCGCTTCCTTGTTTCTTAGATATCCTTCTGCTAGAAAAATGCCTATAAAAAAACCGAAATTTTTGTCAAGCTCTATTTTTTCTGGAAGAAGTTTGGAATTTGTAGCCCTGGTGTTGAACCTTTCTGCTCTTAATTCTTTTAGCATCTCTTTATGGAAGTTAATTGGTAGGGGCAGGTAAGAACCTTTTGTTAGTTCGTTTCCCTTTACTGGGATGATTTCTCCTTTTTTTGAGAGGGTTATAAAAGAATGGTCTTCTGTAGCTGTTATTTGTTTTCCATGCTCGGTTGTTATTCTTATCAATCTTTTTTCTGGTTTGTGCTTGATTATTTCAGAAACTTTTTCCCACTTAGGCTCGTGTTTTTTTGTATCAATAGTAAGCACCTTTAAGTTTTTTGGAAATCTCTTAAATTTTTTATAAATGTTTTCTATAGTTTCGTATTCTGCTTCTTTTTTTGAGATGCACATTATTTTTGCGTCTTTGCTTGTGCTTTTTGCAACTCCTGGATCTCCTACAAGTAGTACGTGAATATCGCCTCTTGTATCTGTGCCATCTGCTCTTTTCTTTTTTACCCCTCCAAATAACTGCAGGGCAAGTGTCTGCTTGATTTCTTCGTAGCCATAAATGCTTGGAGCAATAGAGCCTATTATTTTTTTGAATAGGTTTTTATCTGCTGCTAACTCTAGAATCTGCCTTTCGTCTTCTTCGCTTATGTCAAACTCATCGAAGGATTCTTCCATCGGGATAATGTTGTTTGCTTCTATGGCTATATCAAACCTTGTGGATAAAGCTCCTGTCGGCAAGGGAACTGGCACTTCTTTTAGTATTCCTATAATCCTGACTCTAGAGCCGGGAGTTGCCCTGTCTTCCATTTTTGGGTCTACTAAATCTTCTTTTAGGAAGACCGCCACTCTTTTTGGCTGCTCTCCACCGATTAAGCTTTCTGGGCTTTCTTCTATAACAATTCTTTGGGCGTCTACCATTTGTTTGCTTACCAGCCGGAACTGCCCTTTTCTTCCGCAGCTGCATCTTGAAGGCTCTTGGAACTTTTTATCAATCTGAAGAACAGAGATAATTGTGCCGCATGCAGGGCATTCAAATTTCGCATTAACTACCTGCGGCCGGACATCAGAGGCTTGCCTTACAATGCCTTCAATAGAGATTAGATGATTGAGATGCTGGGCTCTTATGTTTCTTACTCTTATTTCCTGCGAATCAGGTATCGCTGAAAGTCTTACCCTTGGATTTTCAACTAGCCCCGATTCTTCCAGTGCTACTTCCATTACCTGAAAAACTTCTTCAGGGCTGGTCATTAAAGTTTCAGATAATGTGTGAGAAAAAGAGGCAATATCATCAAAATCTATGAAGATTATTTTATTTCCAGATCTTATTGACTTCCCAATTTCTTTTCTATAATAGTTAAAAAAATTTCTTGCTTCTGCAACCAGATCTTCTGTAGACTTTTCACCTTTTTCATCTGCCATACATTTGAAAGCACTAGGTTCTTTTTAATTATTTCTATATAAGATTATATAACTTTGTAAGTAAAAAAAAGAAAAGAAAGAAGAAGGAAGTGCTACTTAAAGTTCTTTATTGCTTCTTTGACATTTTTTATCAGCTGTTTCATGCTGTCTTCCAGCTGTTTCTTGTTTTTGGTGCCTGTGCAAACTAGCTTTCCATTGCTGAACAAAAGGAAAGTTGCAGTTGGCTCCTCCAACTTGTAGACTAAACCTGGAAACTGTTCAGGCTCATATTCTGTATTTTCAAGTTCTAAGGCAAGCATGTTAAGGTTTAAAGTAAGGTCAATGCTTCCAGAAGCCACTATGTTCTGGACATTTATCTTTGGCTTGTCAGTCACTCTAACGTTTATCTTTCTTAACTGCTTTATTACCTGCTCAATTACTTGTTTTACCTGCCCGATTGACTTGGTTCCTGTGCAGACTAAATTGCCTGAGCTGAACACAAGAACTGCAGATTTGGGCTTTTTAACCCTTAATACCAGCCCCGGAAACTGTTCCGGATTGTATTCAGTATTGCTTTGAGTCCTTGCAAGCTTTGTCAAAGAAACTGGCTTTCCAAGAGAAGTTGTAGCAACTATATTTTGAACTTTTAAAGAAGATTTTTCTGTCATTTTATTTAGTTTTCTGTAACCTTTTTAAAGGTTTCCCCTTTATAAACCTTTTGTTTTTTATCGAGGGGAAAAAAGGGCTTTATAAATGGGTTCTTTTAGGGAGATAACTTGTTTATTCTACTATAACAATGCTTAAAAAATTGATTTATTTGTACTTAAATTAAGAGGTATTCAGATGGACATAAGGTTTATAAATCTAGAAACTACTTTAAAGTGATAATATTTATCATATTTTCATGAGTTATCAACACACAAAATCAAATAAAAAGCGTTTGTTATAGTATAAAATATTACTTAAACGCTTTTTATTTGCCGCAGTCTAATGGAGCGTTTCCATTGAAGTCTGGAGTTTACAGTAAAGAGTGCAGTAAAGACTCTGATGCCAGAAACATTGCGGAAAACCCCTAAAAATGCGAAATACGTGATTTCGTGTTTTTAGTTGAGTATAGAATAAGAGCGAGCTTCGTAGATGGAGCTATGAAAGGAGTTCTCGAATGCGCAAGGGTTCGTGGCGAGAGGCAGTTTTGACTGTGGCATTGCTTCATCTGGGAATCATCGTTGTAACTATCATCTGGTTTATAGCGCTGATTCCTGTGGCAGAGAGGATGATACCAGATGTCAATGAAGTCAATGATGTCAATGTCATGTCAGTTCAGCAATCTGCTGAAAAATAACCTTAGGTGACAATGAAGTAATGGAAAGGAGCAAAATTGAGGTCGCAAAAAGGAACCGCGAATAGCGATGGAGCCGTGACCGTGGTCATCTGTGTCCTTTTGGTCTGGGTGATTCTCTTGAGGGTGCACAAGGATTCGCCAAGTTCGGTTGGAACAGACCCCAATAAGGTCCGGGCAGTTCAGGTGCAGGAGGTTAGTGAGCCGAACAGAACACCCGTTAGGACGGATGCAAACGAGCCGAATGAACCAAATGCAGTAAAACTAAAACCGCCGAAGTCTTGGACAGACCCAAATTAAGGGTTGTGAGAAAGGGGGCAGAAATGTCAGGAAAAGAGGGGAGATGATGAAATAAGTTCAGGCGCGAGCCTGAGAACGGCAACTTGGGGTTAGAAGCAAGAGGCAAATTATGCTCAGGGTCGTTGTAGTAGTGGGCATCGTGTTGTTCGGAGTTGCGGCAGTTATCTGTGCTGCGTATGGGCCTGAGGGAATGCCGTTCGGTCGGGATTTTCCAAGAGGGGCCCGCGTGGCTCGATGGCTTGCCGTAATCTTCGGGATTGTGACAGTCGTGTTGATTATCGTTTTTGTCGGGATGGTTTGGCCATCCTAGAAGGGAATGTGAGTATGAAACAGCAAAGTGTTAAAAAGAAACGCGTGAACAAGGATCGCAAGAAAATCAAGAAGCCTCCTTCTGGCGCTGGTCTGCGGATTGTTGCGGCAGGGGAAACCCTCACAGGCGGCGGGCCATTGCTCCTTCCTCCGCTGAAGAAGGCCACACCGAAAGTTCCAGTCATCGGAGTGTTTGCCACCAGCGATCCTCGTATCGATGAGGATAGCAGAAGACGATGTCAGAACATCGTTAGAATGGCAGCTAAGACGATTAGTGGCGTCGTAGTGCTGCCGGACAAGACTCCAGTGCAGGTGATATACACTACGGTATTCGTGGATGGCGTATCAAAGGAAGACAAAGACCATCAGTACT